>ERZ791868.952-NODE-952-length-18173-cov-5.206093_pt1 | contig 18173 bp, 14 predicted proteins | sample MGYA00510281_ERZ791868 | MGnify/ENA primary metagenome ERZ791868 (study PRJEB30046, sample SAMN00792046) | human gut metagenome | study: EMG produced TPA metagenomics assembly of the A metagenome-wide association study of gut microbiota in type 2... | reverse complement strand
TTATTATGGGATATTTTTTAGGGCAACACAATCCGTCGAATTATTTTGCACTTACAAATAAAATACATATAAGTGAGATAAATTCACATATAAACGTTGATTTTTGAGAAAAACTGTATATAATAGAAAGTAGAAAAGAAGGTGAGGTAGCAATCATGTTAATTCAATTTAATTTCAAAAATTTCAAATCATTCAGAGAAGAGGCTACTTTGGATTTGTCTGCGGCAAAGGTGACTGAGTTTTCAGACAGAGTGGTGACTGTTGGTAGCGAGAAGATTTTGCCGGTTGCTGCCATTTATGGTGCAAATGCAAGCGGAAAGTCTAATATATATAATGCTTTTGAATATATGTCTGATTATGTTGCAGATTCTTTTAAGTATGGGGATGAAGAGGAAAAGTTTGAGGAGTTCAGACCGACTCCGTTTTTGTTTGATTCCACATCTGCTGAAGCAGAATCCAGCTTTGAAGTGTATTTCACATTGCATGGTGATAAGTCTGAAAGAACTTATAACTATGGTTTCTGTATCAACAAGGAAGGTGTAACGGAAGAGTGGCTTAATTCCAAGGCAAAGACTGCAAGAAAGTACAGCACTGTATTTTATCGTGGAACTACAGACGAGGAGCTTGATTTGTCCGGTTTTCCTAAGAGTAGCAGGGATAATATTCAGGTGGCATTGGAAAAGCAGGTGCTTATTATATCTTTGGGAGCAAAGCTTAAGATTGGTAAGTGTAAGGCAATCAGGGATTGGATCCTTGCTAATGAGTTTGCTGATTTTGGGGACCCTTTTACTAATTTCTTTATGTCACGCAGATTGCCTAAAGGATTTGTGGAAGATAAGGATGTGCAGCAGAAAGTTGTGGAATATTTCGCATCCTTTGATGAACATATCAAGGATTTTAGAATTGAAAAGGTTCCTCAGGAGGCTGAAAGTAAGGAAGAAAGATACAAGATTAACGCACTACACAAGATGATTGATTCTGATGAAATGGCGGAAATTCCTCTAGGATTGGAGTCCGCTGGAACCTTGAAGATGTTTGCGTTATATCCGGAATTGCAAGAAGTGTTGGAGAAGGGGAGCGTATTCTTCATCGATGAATTAAATGCACGTTTGCATCCGTTACTTGTAAGGAATTTCCTGCTTACATTCTTGAATCCGGAGATAAACACTAACCATGCACAACTTGTATTTACAACCCACGATACATGGCAGTTGTCTAACCAGTTGTTGCGTCGTGACGAAATCTGGTTTGTGGAAAAGGATGAAAGAGGCGTATCCACACTTTACTCATTGGCTGACTTCGTGGATGAGGATGGTTCTCGTATCCGTAAGGATGAAAGCTATGAGAAGAATTACCTAATTGGAAAGTACGGTGCGATTCCTACCTTAAGGAGTATTGATATTTTTAAGGAGGATTGAGTATGGCGAAAAAGGACAGAACAGGTAATAGAAAAAAGAGAGACCAGAGAAAACAATTCAAGGTGCCGGAATTGGGCTACTATTTGATTGTTACGGATACAGAGGCTACGGAATGCTGCTTCTTTACTGGTCTTCATCAGGCATTGCCGGAAGATGTGAGAAATAAGCTTGTAATAAAGGTGGTAGAAACAAAGACTCGTACCATGATTGATAAATGTTTGGAACTCACTGCTTATGATGCACAATATCGTATTCCTTGGATTGTGTTTGACAGAGACCAAGTACAAGGGTTTGATGAGATTATAAAAGAGGCAGAGGATAAAGGAGTACAAGCGGGCTGGTCTAATCCATGTTTTGAAATATGGATGTATGCCTATTTTGGTTCCATGCCGGCAATCCAAGAATCTTGGACTTGTTGCGCAGATTTTGGACGAGTGTATGAAACCAAGACCGGGCAAAAGTATTCCAAGGCAGATGAGCAGATGTATGGAAAACTCTGCAAAGCTGGTGACGAGGAAAAGGCAATCCAGATAGCACAGCAGAAACTGGAACAGTGTAAAAGAGAAGGTAAGACAAAGCCATCAGAAATGTGTCCTTGTACGACGGTGCATGAACTGGTGGGGGAGATAAAGGGTAAGACAGTATATGTGTAGGAAATGTAAATCCGTAAAATGACTTAGAAAGGGTAAAGATGTTGAATGTTTATCAAAGCAATAGATAATATGTTACTTATTGATATACTATAACGCAAGTAGAACTCTGAAATCTCAGATTTTTATGTTCGATTTGTTCTATGGCGGGATGGCAATACTTAATAGTTTTATGAATTGGTAAAGAGTAGAGAAGAATGACAGATTGAATATGTGGAGGTATGATGATATGGATGTTTTTGCAATAGAAAAAGGAAAAGCACTGAAACTTTCGGTAGATGAATTTGAAAAACAGACATGCCATGAGTATCCTTACTACAGAACAAAAAAGGATAAAAGACTTTCTTTGTATGCGATTTGCCCAGAATGCGGAAATCCTATACAGATTGTAAATATGTATGGAGAAGAAATGATGCAGAATGTAACCCGTAAAGTAACCCTTTATGGGAAGCATACAGGACGAGCTGTAGAAGGTTTTCCATATTGGAATGAAGCAGAGATGAAAAACTGCTCATTATATAAGCCATCGCCATTGGGAAATACGGAAATAAGAACAAAAACGGAAGAGTCTGAAGAAATAAAGGAAATTATCGAAAAGAATTGGAGAAAAATAAAGCAGAATATTAGAGGTATAGTGGGAGTAAATCTAACGAATAAAGAAATGGACCATATGTATGAGGTGTTTATGGATTCTCGAGCGTATAGTTATAAAGCTGTTAATAAATACAATATACCCTATGCTATGATTAGATATCAGGAAGCAATATCAATCTATCGCACTTTTCTATTTGACTCTCCTATGAGTGAAATTGTCAAAGACAGAATCAATTGTAATAGTAAGTATTTTGAAATTCCAGATAAGGAAATAGTGAAAAAGGGAAGCGGATTCTATAACATTGGCATCTATTTTACAAAGTATCAAAGGAAAGAACACAAGCAATATATACACATGGTAATATATGAAGCTGATGGGTATGGAAAAGAAGGTAGAAATAGTATTTTAGAGGAAAGCATAGAAATGAAATCATGGATTTATGAGTGATTGTAAACGAAGAGTGAAAACACCATATATTCTTATGATAAAAAGAAGCTCCTTGCAAAACTGTATATGTGAAATATTGGGAGGTAACAGAATGTTTATTAGAAAAGTCAAAATTCATAATTTTAAATGTTACAGAGATTTTGAAATTACTCTTGAAGAAGGATTGAATATTGTTGTTGGAGATAATGAAGCAGGGAAATCAACAATACTCGAAGCTATAAATTTGGCACTGACCGGAATTATTAGTGGAAAGAGTATATGGAATGAGATTTCACAGTATATTTTTAATAAAGAGGCAGTTGATGAGTATATTACATCGTTAAATACAGCCCCTATTGAACTTCCATACATAACAATAGAAATTTTCTTTGGTGGAGCTGAAAATCCTTTGATGAATGGTGATGCGAATTCAGATAAAGATAACAGTGCAGAAGGATTTTGTTTCAAAATTGCATTTAATGACAAATATGCAGATGAATATGAAGCATTAGTCCAACAGGGAGATGTTAAAAGCTTGCCGATTGAATATTATGATATCACTTGGACAACCTTTGCCAGAGATATAATTACAACACGTAGCATACCTTATAAATCATGTTTGATTGATTCATCTGAATATAGATATCAAAGTGGAAATGATTTGTATTTGTCGAGAATTATAAAAGGCTCATTGGAACCGGAAGATATAACATCTATTGCACAAGCACATAGAAAAATGAGGGATACTTTTATTAATGATCCATCAATAGAGGCTATTAATAATAAAATAAATCAAGATGCTAGTTTGACAGACAAAAAGATTGCGTTATCTGTAGAATTGGTTACAAAGAATGCTTGGGAAAATAGTCTTGTTACACAATTGGATGAGATACCATTTCATTATGTAGGAAAAGGAGAGCAATGTGTTGTTAAGACAGAACTGGCATTAGCAAAACGTACTTCGCAAAATGCAAGTATTATTTTGTTAGAAGAACCAGAAAATCATTTGTCACATACAAGATTGAATCAGTTGATTAAATGTATTTCGGAACAATATGCAGAAAAACAAATACTTATTTCAACGCATAGTAGTTTCGTCGCAAATAAGTTAGGGTTAGGAAAAGTGATGCTGCTTGATAACCTGAGAATTACAAGATTTTCTGAGTTGCCGGAAGATACATATAATTTCTTTAAGAAGGTGGCTGGTTATGATACGTTACGAATGATTTTATGTAAGAAAACCATCTTGTGTGAAGGAGATTCGGATGAACTGGTGATTCAGAAAGCATATATGCAACTTAATGATGGGCGTTTGCCGATAGAGGATGGAATAGAAGTGATTTCCGTGGGTGTATCATTTTTGCGTTTCCTTGAGATTGCAGATTGTATTCAAACAAAAATTGCAGTTGTTACAGATAACGATGGTGATATGGCAGCTATTAACAAAAAGTATGCAAATTATATAGGTGCAAAGCGGAAAGAATATATAAAGATATGTGTTGATGACGTTGTGGATACAGGGACACTTAAGATTGGCAAGAGTGATTATAATTACAATACTTTGGAACCGAAACTGCTGAAAGTTAATGGCTTAGATAAGTTAAATCAAATTTTCGGTACTGATTATACAAATGAGGATGATTTGAGGAAATTTATGAAGCATAACAAAACAGAATGCGCATTGAGAATATTCGAATCTTCTGAACAGATAGAAATACCGGAATATATTTTGGAGGCTATCAGATGGTAAATAGATTGATAATTGCGGCTGCAGGATCTGGTAAAACTACATATTTGGTCAGACAAGCGATGCAACAATCGGACAGTGTATTAATAACAACATACACTATTGCTAATGAATTGGAAATCCGAAAAAAAATTGTAGAACTCAATGGTTTTGTTCCGCATAATGTTACCATACAAACATGGTACTCTTTTCTTTTGCAGCACGGGGTTCGACCATTTCAGGGAGTGGTCTTAGATGATAAGATTAACGGCATGATATTAGTCAATGAAAAGTCTGGAAAAAAATATGATGGGAAATATGGTCCGGTATATTTTGCAGAAGATGACTATAGAAAATTCTATTTCACGGATGGGATGAAAATGTATTCAGATAAGATTGCAAAATTTGTATGCCGTTGTGAAAAGGAAACTAAAGGCAGAGTTTCGCAAAGAATTAGCAGGATTTATCCTAAGATATATGTAGATGAAATTCAAGATTTAGCGGGATATGATTTAGACATCATAAAAAGTCTGTTGCAAGCGGAGTGTGATGTGACAATGGTAGGAGACCCCAGACAGGTAACATATCATACGCATAACGAAGCAAAGTATAAGAAATATGCAAATGGTAAGATAGAAGAATTTATTAAAACTGAGTGCAAAAAACCAGGTTGCATTATTGATAAAGAGACTTTGAATGATTCTTACAGAAATAACCAAAGTATTTGTTCATATTCATCGCAGTTGTATGAAGAATATGGTGAAACTGGAACAAAGCAATTTGCGGTTACAGGGCATGACGGAGTTTTTTTAGTAAGACCAGATGATGTTGATGCATATTTAGAAGAATTTAAGCCAATGCAACTTAGGGAGAAGAGAACAGTAAAAGTGAATGATAGATATGCAGTAATAAATATGGGTGAGGCTAAAGGATTAACATATGATAGAGTCTTGATTTATCCAACTGGAACAATGAGAAGCTGGATGAAGGACCATTCAAAGACATTGCAACCGAAAACAAAGTCTCAATTTTACGTTGCAATTACAAGAGCAAGATATAGCGTGGGAATTGTTTTTGATTATGATGAGAAAATAAGTATTGAAGGTGTGGAAAAGTATCAATAATTGGGTGTATATGTTGAATAATTGATACAAATATAATAACAGTTTGAAATCGATGTGATAATAGAACGGATTTATAATGTATTGAAACCTCATGTCGATTAAAAAAGGCATGAGGTCTTTTTGTGGGAGAAGATATGGATAAAGAACAATTTCTAAGAAATATACAAGAAGAAGATAATAATTCATTGAGAACAGGAGCTGCTAATCGTATATTGCAATTACTTCAGAGACAACGTTATAACAATAATGAGGATAGCGTTAAGAGATGGATTTGGGAATTGTGTCAAAATGCAAAGGATGTTTGCAATGATAGCGGCAAGGTAAAAATTCGTATTGATTTAGATGAAAGTAATAAAAGGGTTATTTTCAGACATAATGGAAGAGCATTTTCTCTTGCAAATGTCATGTCACTTATCAATCAATCTTCATCAAAGGATAGAGATGATGAAACGGAAAGAACCAGTGGGAAGTTTGGAACAGGATTTCTGACAACACATTTATTATCAGAGATAGTTAATATATCAGGTATTTTAGAGACAGAACCTGAGAATTACTCTCGCTTTCGGATTTCATTGGATAGGACTGGTCATGATAAAAAAGAAATTATTGCGGCATTGGAAAAAGCTGTGAGTCAATTGCAGGAATGTCAGTCAATGCTGGTAAGTGACTATGATAAATATGCATATAATACCATATTTGAGTACGAACTTGATGAGGATGGGATTGAGGTGGCTCAGCAAGGGATTGAGAATTTGAGAGTGTCAGCACCATTTGTCTTGTCAATGCTTAGTGATATAGAGGAGATTACACTTGAAGCTACAGGAGAAAATTATAAATATAGCAGGCAATACAATTGTGGTTTAGCTAATTCATTAGTTCATGAAATCATATATGTATCAAGTACAGAAACTAAGAAGATATATATTTTAAATTTAACAGAAGAGAATACAACAATATCTATTGCTTTAGAAGGCGGAGAAAGTGGATGGTATATCATGCCTTATGCAAAGCAGCAATCAAGGTTGTTTTGCGATTTCCCTTTAATCGGAACAGAAGATTTCCCATTTCCAGTGTTAGTCTGTGCCAGAGATTTTAATCCGACAGAACCCAGAGATGGCATTTTTTTGACATGTCAGTCAAGGTCAAAGATTGATGATGAAATACAGCAAAATCGAGATATTATTGAAAGGGCATGTGAATTATATAAAAAGTTACTAGAGTATGTAGCAGAGAAAAGATGGAACGGAATCTATAACATAACAAAAATCAATTCGTATGGTAGCAAAAATTGGTATGACAATGAATGGTTGGAGGATATTGTCAATAATTGTAAGTATACTATTTTGCACACACCGATTATCTGTACCGGTAATGGATCAATGATGGCATTGCAAGATGATTTTGAATATGAACAGGTATTTATAATTTCTGAATCCAAAGAGGAAATACGTGAAAAAGAATGGGATTTGCTTAGTGTTATAATGCCAGAAAAGATTCCGTGTAGGGAAGATATGCACAATTGGTATAATTCCCTGTGGAATAATTGTAATAAGTACAATTTTAAATCATTGATAAAGCAGATAGAGGAGTATGGGAATGTTGTAAAACTTCAGGAATACATGAGAGGAACTGATTGGCATTCATGGTTATCGCAGTTTTTTAATCTGATAGAAGAGAATAAAAGTTTTCAGACATATATTGCGTCAGAGAGGATTAATATTATTCCAAATCAAAATGGTATATTTTCTTGCACGACAAATTTATATTTTGATAAAGATATCTTAAATGAATATAAGGAGATTCTAAAGTTTCTTGGAATTGATTGTAGGGATTGGTTGCTTGATTTGGAGTTCAGAAACAGAGATTGGTTTCAATTCGAAGAATATGGTAATGAGCAGATTTTAAAACTTATTGAAGATAAGTTGGATGATGCAGAGAAGGAACTTAAAAGCAATGTATTGTTTCGTATGGCATATATGTATACAGGGGAAAATGATAGATTAGTAATACATAGGCAAATATGTCAATTTGCAAATGCAATTTTGAAAATGGATAATCAAATGATAAAGGTGTCGGTAATTTCTGAGAGAATATTGCAGGATGCATTGAAACATACAATAACTCGTGTGGCAGACCGAATTAGTGAGTGTGAATGTATTCAGAAATTTGCAGAATATATGGAAATATCTTTTGATGAAGCAGTGAGATTATTGGCACAATTTGTAGAATTTGTTTTAGGACAAGGCTATGATAATCTTATAAATAAATCTACGAAGCCGATCTTACCGAATCAGAATGGTAGGTTCATGATAAAGGATGACATATTTTTGGACAATGAAATGGATGAAACGCTAAAAGATTTAGCTGTTTGTGCAGGATATGACATCAAGTCAGACTTGCTTATGAAAAACATTTATTTGGAATTGCCGGAAAGCCGATGGAAAAATGATATAGATGTATCTCAGGTTATTATAAAATATGTTAATCAAAACAGAACTTCTAAAGAGGAGGAAGTAAGAACATATTTTAAAAGATTATTGGTGTGGATATGTGACAATGAGGAAAAGGCAAGGAGCATTTTGCCAAATTTGTGTGAAAACAAGCATTATCTTTATGACGATGAAGAAATTGCTAGAACTATCAAGCAGGCAGAGACATTTAATCAACTCATGGAAAAGTACAACATATCCAGTCCGGAAAAGTTGGAGGAGCTTATTGGCAAAAGTCAGGAACAATGTACCGAAGTTAGTGATGATAGAATTGAATTAACAGAAGAGGTATTGCTACAATTGGGAATTGATTCTGAAGATGCACTGGAAAAAGCCTTCTCCTACCCGGATTTTGCAAGTAAGTATATCAGAAAGTCAAAGCATGATGCAGGTACATATGAGTATCTTCAAACTATATTAGAGCGGTCAAAAAATAATATTCTTTTGCATTTAAATAGTAAAGAAGAGTATGACATTACTGAAATGCGTCAAATAGCCAATACAATATTTATCATAAAGAAAGATGGAAAAGAAATCTTTTTATTGGCACGCCCGTCTGATGGTGGAGAAGTTCGAATATATTATGAGACAGAAAAAGATTTGCTGGATTATACAATGGATTGGGAACTATGGGTAGAGGATGGAAAGAGTGAACCACAGAAAATCACATTTGGAAAGATGATTAAACTAACCGGACTTAATAGAATACCGCTGAGAGGAATATAACATGAGACTAAATGAAAAGGAAATTGAAAATATTATATGCAATAGTGTGACTGAAAATTTGATATGTAGAGCCTTGGAACTACGCCCAGGAGAATTGGCAAAATTCATATGTGGATTAGCCAATGTTAATGGAGGGTATATATTAGTTGGGGTTGAAAAGGATAATGGGCTATTGAAGCCAAAGGGTCTTCAGCTTGCATTTGATATGAAATCTATTATGAATTCTGTAGACAAGAATTTAGATGGCACTTGTCAATTTGGATACGGATATGTTAATGTTTCAGGAAAAAATATTTTTGTTATCAAAGTTGAGAGGGCGAAACAAAAGATATTAGTGGATAATGTATATTATTGCTTTCAAAACAATAGTGTAGAAGTAAGACAAATAGAGGAAGCAAAAAGATTATCGACTTTGTTTATTTCATATACGGAGTGTGACACACCTATAGTGGATATTATTGAAGACAAGATTCGTGAAAAATTGCAAGATAAGATTAAGGTTTCACGTTATACAGGGTTAAAGTATAAAGATAGCTTTAAGGAATTTATGGATACAATTCAAGAACATGATTATGTTCTAACTGTTGTAAGTGATACATACTTAAAGAGACAAGCGTGTATGTATGAAGTAGGGGAAATAATTAAGGACCATCATTATAAAGATAAATTATTGTTTGTTGTGTTGAGTGAAAATGAAAGAAAGTATTATGGCGAAAATATTCCTGAAAAAATAGGACCCAATATTTATGGAGGTGCTGAGGCAAGACTTGAATATATTGGGTTTTGGAAAGAAAAGTTTGATAAGTTACAGCAAATGATGAGTAATATAGGAGATTATGAAGCAACTAGTGAAGCAACAAAAGATCTTAAGATTATTGGACAAATATATAGAAAGGATATGGGAGAATTTTTACAGTTTTTGTCTGATGAAAATGGTAAAAATTTTCAGAAGTTGTATGAGAATGATTTTAAAGAATTAATTGAATGGATATATCCAGATTACTGTTTGAATATCTTTGATATGTGCCACCGATTTGATATTTTGTTAAAGAATGCTATTGAGAGATTACATAATGTAACGAGAACTGATTATAATCAAATTGCGTTAGGAGTAAAGACAGATAGCCATCAAACAGGATTAATGGTGTTTGCAGATGATATTGTGCTGTATAAACAAAGATATCGCTTGGTTGCTATGGACGGGCTTATGGCAAAATCGTATGTAACAGGAAATAATATTTTAATAGATGATGTAAAGAAAGAAAAAGATTATTATTGTGCAGTTTTTCAGACACGTTCAGAATTAGTATTACCAATTAAATATGGTGGAAAAATAATTGGTGTATTCAATTCTGAAAGCGAAGAAACAAATTATTATACTAAAGAGATGGTAGAACAATTATATAAAATACTTGAAAATTTTTCTTCTAGAATTATTGAATTAGGATATGTGGGAAATATGAATCATGGGGATATTCCCTATGTACATATTTAAATATAGATATAAGATTAATATTGTGAGAGTGCATATTTGTTTGTTAAGTGTCTGTCTTAAAATGTGTAGTGGTTTGTAATAATTTTCCATATTCCACAAGGAAATATAGATACATATATGTAAAGCGTTACTATTAGGGAGTTGATACAACTTTTACTGTATTTATATAATGGGTGGGGCATGTATGAATTTTTCTACGCACACGGGTATCGCGAGTTTCCGTGGGTACACCGATGCTCACTATGGGTCATCAGTGATGAAAAATCAAGACTTTTTGAGCAGTTGTTGCAATTTCCGCAACAACTGCTATTAGACTATGTGCACCTAGCGGCGCACGTTTCTAACGGGTTAAAGCCCCGAATCCGCCCGGTAGTGGGAAGGATATAGCCGAAAGCAAGGGTGTCCATCGTGAGATGGAATCTGAAGGAAGCTGGATGTGAGGAACATACTAACTCACGGGCAAATCTCTGGTCTGACGGACAGAAATCTTATATGAGGTTATGCATGAGGGTAAGGTTGCATATCAAATCGAAGCCCAATAACTACACGGAATCATGCATGATAAATGAGGCAGATGGATGGAGAGGAAGAAACGTGTGGTACCTAGGGAGGTCTGTGCGGTACGCCTTGAAAGAGGTAACCATTGCATAAAGCAATGCTGAACGCACAGAAGTCAGCAGAGGTCATAGTAGCCGAGAGGTGAAGGACCGAATCAGTAGGAGTCTTGAGTATGACCGAGAAAGGAGGAATGACCGTCTATGGCAGAAAACATTGAAAACAATGGCTGTTCGCAAAGAGATAATGCGGAACATGAAGGGTATGTGAAAGCGTCTAGGTCATTCAATCGGATATGGAAAGAAAGAGACAGTGCACAGCCGAGACTTTTGGAAGCGATACTGTATAAAGACAACTTTAACAGAGCGTACAAGAGAGTTAAGGCAAACAAGGGAGCGCCAGGAATTGATGGCATGACCGTTGAAGAGGCTCTTCCATATCTAAGGGAACATCAACAAGAGATAACCGACCGCATTTATCGTGGAAAGTATACTCCGTCTCCAGTAAGACGAGTTGAGATTCCCAAAGCAGATGGTGGTGTGCGAAAGTTTGGCATACCAACAGTGGTAGACCGTACAAGAAAGACTGATAAACAGCGGCTCTGCCCATTTGTAACTATTCACAAATCTTATATCAGTTTTTAACGTTTATACAAAACTTGAAACGGTCTCTGGCTTTTACGATTTAGCCACAGCCTATCAGTCTGTGCACGTCAACTATTGAAAGCGCCGTATACCGAACGGTACGTACGGTGCTGTGAGAGGACGGCGGTTAGTCACCGCCTCCTACTCGATTTCGTCCTAGAAATCCCCCGATTCACCCCAAGAAACTTATCCCTATACTCAATCGCCTTCTCCGGCTTCTTCCACCGTGCATACAGATTATTCAGATACCGATAGGTCGTCCTCATATAGTCATTATCTGTTCCTACAGCATTTCCAATAATGCTCTCAGCCCCAAGCAGATTTATCTCTGCCGCTTCCGGCTTTCTTTCCATCATATCAATAATCCCCTGACTCAGCTTACAGATACCATAATCCAGAGAGGTATCCGACAGATGTTCCAATACCAAGGTTTCATATTGCTCCAGTACAATTTTTGCATTGTCCACATCCTTTGCCAGCAACAGCATATTGATAAGGTTCATCATTTGTTGCAAGGAATCATGGGATTCGGTTAGTCCCAAGTGGGCATATTCTATACGGATATTAAAAGCCGTACGCAGTGCTTTGGCTGCCTCATTCCCTTGTTTCATCAGTAGATAAGTGTTGGAAAGGTTGTTGTACAGATTGGACAGCAGGTTGGTAGTCCGCATATCTGCATCCTTAGTATGAAGCTTTTCCATAATGTTGATTGCCTTTTCACGCTTCTTTACTGCATTTCCATAATCCTTTTTCAACAGAAAACATTCTGCCTTATAATCCAGTAGCAGTGCCTTATCACAAGGAGACTCCAGCTTGTATTCTTCCATAACATAGCTGATTCTTTCAGTAAGTTTGGGCAGGTAATCTGATACAAGATACTTGTCCAAATATGGGAACACATCCTGCAAGAATAGCAGAAAATATGCTCCATCATCCACAATAATACGCTCCGTCACACTGATGAGAGAGGCTATGACATTTTCCGGTCTGCGTAGCTCCAAACCATGTGCCAGGCAGATAAGGTGGAGGTTGTCCAACAGAGTACTACAGGCAGTAACCGTTGGCATGGTCTCAATAGCAATCACTTCTTGCAACAGCGGATGCAGGCTGATTTTCTTGTTATCCGTATCCTCGTTGATAAATCCGTACTTAATAAGGTGGTTCACATCTGTGAGGTTATCAAGCTTCATCCAGTTCTTAAAGCTATTCTTTATTACACCGGAAACCGGTAGCAGGGACAGATTGCGGAGAATGTCCAATTGCTGATTGGATAATTTACCAAGCTGTAGGAGCTTGCTTAAATGCTCTATCATCAGTCCGTCTGTAAAATCATCATCCTTATACAGTTCTACATCTTCCCCGGAGGTAATATTCAAGCCACAGGTTTTCAACTCTGCCAGCAGTTCTTCCGGCTCCATGCCACTGGCTGTCAGAGACAAAGCAGACAGGCAAACCGTAAGAGTGTGGCAACCTACCGTCTGAATAATCTCCTTTACCACATCTTGAGAACTCTTTGCAGAAGGGCAATGCTTATAAAACAATTCTATAAGCTCAGTATCTGCGTCCATTTCAGAAATCTTTATCGTCTCATATTGTGAAATATTGCAACGACTGGTAACCAGTATTTTGCAATTCAATTTTATAAATTCCTTGAAGAAAGCATCCTCTTTCGGCAGAACATTGAAGTTATCAATGATAATCAAACTGTCAGAGTGGAGCTTTTTTAATATTCTCATATGCTTGTCAAAAAGCATTTCTTCACTCATATCAGCGGTATCATCGCTAAATTCCATGTGAGCAACACATTTCTTCAAATCACCACCATAAAACAGATGAATGATATTTGTGTATTTCTTTTCGTTCTTCTTGGCATAGGTCTTTACCAATTCACTTTTACCCATACCTGCAGTTCCGGTGATAAATACAGGATTATGGTCCTGTAATGCCTTAGCAACAGCCTTCAGTTCCTCTTTTCGTCCAATAAAATAGCAGTTGGCAGAAGGAAGTCTGTTACTCAGCAGAATATCTGATAGGTCAGGGGATAGCAGAGTATGCTTGCTGTCATGGTCGTTTAAAATGGCATAGCGTATAAGGGCAGTGATAAGTTCTGCGTCATCGGTTATCCTTGCAAATTCATCGGCTTTTTTGGTGCCGATTACATCCACACTGTCTGCAACTAATTCCAAAAGCAATTCCCTTGTGGCAGGCACATTGATAAGGTTGGGAATGACATCATCCTGAATGTTATTTTGAATACCGTCAAATCCGGCATTGTCATAAAAGGACAATATTTCTTTTGGGATGGGACGATCACCGGTACACCATCTGCTGTAGGTAACATTTTTCTCAAAATCATCTTTTTCAAATAAATCCATATTGCTCAAGCAGTCAAAGAAGATATCCTCAATCATTCGGTACTGGGCGTAGGTTTTCTTTTTATTTTCCAATAACACTCCAATCACGTTGGAGAAGGTAATGCGGTTCTGCAATTTTTCACTTCCAATCTATTTTGTCAACTTTTGGTCAAGTCTTCGTCAATGATAATCCCGGTCAGAATTTCGTATCATTAACCCATGAAAACGTAGCCGCCACGAGCCAGCAGGCAAATGAATGAGCTACATGAATATATTACAAGCATAGCTTGTAATCCGGCTAGTGATTTCACCCTTGCAAGCAAGTGAAATCACTAGCGCCATTATAACACGCTACAAACAAATGTTCTATACGAACTTTATTGAATTTGAACCTTGAAAAACAATCCGGAAACGGATTCATGAGCTGTATTCTATGTCAACAGACCTTGCGAAGAGACTTGAGCAATCAAGCGGAGCGAGGGAAGACACTTCCGTCAAGGGTGGGAAAGGAACTCGAGCAGGAGTAGCCTACAGGCGATAAGCTAAAGGTCAGCTGTAACGCTGACGGCATAGGATATGAATGGAAGCCAAAACGGTCTAACAACTTTTGTCAGAGATTTTCTTGAATAAGCCAATTTCTTATGGAAAGTAGGTGATAACGCAGAAATAAGAGTGAGGAGGTGTAGCAGATGACGAAGGAGATGGAATTTGCAAAGTGTATGGCTTTGCTTCGTAAGGCGGTTCGTATGGAACTAATTACTGAAGCAGAGTATACCATAGCAAGAAACAAGCTGATGGACAGATTTCTCATTATTCGTGAGGATGATCCAAAGGCGGCGTAATTTTATGGATGTGTAGAAATTATTTTACCGCACATTCGTTAACATTTGATTTTTCATTTATGATGTCAGCATACAAGGCAACTTACTTGTTGTTGGCATCATTTTCATTATAACAGAATTAAAACAGGAGGATTTTATTATGCAGGAAGTACAAGTTTTAGAAGCAACAAGAACTGCTCCTAACAGCAGGGGCAGGGTAAGAAGCAACCCGATAACAGTGGAAAGGATTCGTGTGGCAGCCTATGTTAGAGTATCTACGGATGACGATGACCAGTTGGGCAGCTTTGAATCCCAGAAACTTTATTATGAAGAGAAAATTGGTGAGAATCCCGAATGGGTTAATGCCGGGATTTTTGCTGATGAGGCGATTACCGGAACCAAGACCGACAAGCGAACCGGATTTCAGGAAATGATTAACCGATGCTTAAATGGTGAGATTGATTTGATTCTGACCAAGTCCATATCCCGATTTGCCAGAAATACGCTGGATACCTTGCAGTATTCCAGAATGCTTAAGGATAAGAATATTGGTATTATTTTTGAAAAAGAAAACATCAGCACCTTGGATATGCAGGGAGAGATGCTTTTGACAATTATGAGTTCCCTGGCACAGCAGGAGGTTGAGTCTTTATCCAAGAATGTTACCATGGGACTTAAGATGAAAATGAAGCGTGGTGAACTGATTGGTTTTAACGGCTGTCTTGGTTATGATTATCACCCGGAAGACAAGAGCCTGACGGTAAATGAGTATGAGGCGGAAACGGTGCGAATGATTTATGATTTGTATCTTCAGGGGTATGGAACAACTACCATAGCTCATCGGTTGACGGAGCTTGGCAGGAGAAATAAAAAGGGCGAAGTAATCTGGCACACTCATGGCGTGATGGGAATTATTAAGAATGAAAAGTACAAGGGTGATGTTCTTCTAGGAAAAACCTTTACTACCGACCCTATCAGTAAGCGTAGACTTGCTAATATGGGTGAGCAGGATCAGTTTTATATCAGAGACCATCATGAGTCTATCGTTTCCAGAGAGGTGTGGGATGAGGCAGAGCGCATCCGCATGAAGCGTTCTAAGAATAAAATTATGGAGACCAGTGGAAACAGGGAGCGTTATACCCGTCAATATGCTTTCAGCAGTATGTGTGAGTGCAGCTATTGTGGACATAAGCTTACCCGAAGGACAAGGCACAGCAGTTCCATTTATGAAAAGCCTGTGTGGCAGTGTATGAATGCCACCAAGAATGGAATTAAGAATTGTCCACATTGCAAAGCCATTGATGAGGCGATTTTGGAAGGAGCTTTTTTGGAAGCCTTTGGATTGCTGGCAGGGAATTTTGATGATGTGCTGGATATAGTTATGTCGAATGTGGAGGAGGCTTTGAACAATGCAGAGGATGTTCGTAAGAAGCAACAGCTTGATAAGGACATTTCTTCCTTGGAATCAAAAAAATCCCGAATGACAGATATGCTCATTGATGGTACAATAAGTAAGGAAGTTTATGATGAAAAGGTACTTGAATTTACCCGTAAACTTCATACTCTTTCTGAGAGAAGATATCTTTTGGAGGAGTCAATTAACAAACAGAAAGATGTTGGCAAGCGAATGTCAGCACTTCGTGAGACACTAATCAGTGAGCAGGTGCTGGATGAATTTGACAGAGTGGTGTTTGAGAGTATTATTGAGAAGGTTCTGGTTGGAGGCTTTGATGAGGAAGGTAATCCCGACCCATACAAGCTGACCTTTGTGCTAAAGGGAAACCAGTCGGGAACCGTTCCCAATGCCAAGGAACATTACAAAGCAATTCAGAAGGAATTGAAGAAAGGAAATAAGGTGTCTTAAGATGGAGAGAAAGCTGACAAAAGTTGTTGATGGAACCGAAATAACAGTGGGTGGAAAAATGTGTTCATGCGGCACAGACATGGCTAATGATTTGTGTTCATGGGAGTGTCCCGACACATGTGGAGACGGTTGTTCTTTTGTCCCAACAAAAACCAGATGACACGATAGAGATCGACTTAGACTTAGATGAGCTGGATGCAACCAGTGCAGAGACGAAAGCGACCTATCAGGAAATCAAAGATTATGTGCTGAAAGAATTTGGCTTGAAGGTTTCAAATTTATATATTTCTCAAATCAAAAGGAAATGTGGAATCGAAGTAGGAGAGAACTATAATCTGCCAAAGACAGAAAATCCAAAAGTGCCACAGTGTCCGAAAGAGAAAGAAGATGCTATCAAGGCTGCCCTGAAATATTTTGCGATGATCTAAGGATATCGCTGATTTCAAGGAGGAATAACACATGAAAAGCACATTTGAAAAAATGGGTGGAACCTACACACTTGGCGCAGACGGAATTTACTATCCGAATCTTGTCAGTACAGATGAAGAACCGCATTATGGAAAATATGGAATGCTGCGGAAAACGTATCTGAAAGAGCATCGTCCGGCAATGTATTCTCTGTATATGTTGGAAGACAGATTGACAAAACATCTGAATGCTGTGGATGATGAAGCACAGGAGAGGATGGGTATTCTGGTGCGTCAGATGATGGAGAAGCAAGGCGTTACGGAAGAATTGAAAGCTCGTGATCAGATGGTGTGGGTTGGAGTTGTAAATAACATCCGGAATGCAGCAGAAGAGATTGTGTTAAAAGAATTGATTTATAGGTAGTAGAATAAGAGCTGAACAAGTAGGACGAAAAATCCTGTTTGTTCGGCTTTTATGTTTATAAGGGGTCAAAGAAGAAGCAAATTACAATTCTATAGCAAGTGATCTTTTCTAAGTTTCGGAAGGCTGGTTTTTTCCGTCATAGTTATAAGTTGCCGATTTAATTATTCCATAGTATGGCTTAAAAAATATTCGAATATAACTTTATAGAAATAATCATGATGGGGAGATTATTTGATGAATTATGTGCTAATATTCTGCAATTCTACTGCTAGTCGATTGATTTATGCACGCTCTCATTATAATATGTGTGCAGGAGGTGGATATATGTATCAGATTAGTAATGAAAAATTTGGTTTATTTGTAACCGAATTAAGAAAGGAAAAGAATTTAACTCAAAAGGATTTGGCTGAAAAATTATATGTATCAGATAAAACAGTTAGCAAATGGGAACGTGG
>ERZ791868.937-NODE-937-length-18375-cov-2.628275_pt1 | contig 18375 bp, 16 predicted proteins | sample MGYA00510281_ERZ791868 | MGnify/ENA primary metagenome ERZ791868 (study PRJEB30046, sample SAMN00792046) | human gut metagenome | study: EMG produced TPA metagenomics assembly of the A metagenome-wide association study of gut microbiota in type 2... | reverse complement strand
CTTTTAACATATACTCACCTCATCAGTAAATGGTTCCATCAAAACAACTCCGATGTTATCTGTTCCACCGTTCTCTTTTGCTGCATCCACTAATGCTGTTCCGGCTTCTACAATATCTCTTCCCCCCTGAACTATATGAAATAGTTCCTCGTCTTCTACCATATTACTCAAACCATCTGTACACATCAGTATGATATCTCCCCGTTTCAGACGGTGTTCGTAAAAGTCTACATCGACATTGTTCTTAGCACCAATTGCTCTCGTAATGATATTTTTATCCGGATGATGCTTCGCCTCTTCCGGTTTGATACCACCCAGTCGTACCATCTCTTCAACCAGCGAATGGTCCTTTGTCAACTGTGTGATTCCTTGATTGATCAAATATAAACGGCTGTCTCCAACATTTGCAAAATACATCATATGATCTACGATCGTTGCTGCTACAACTGTTGTTCCCATGCCTTTCAAATGTTCATCTTCCGATGCTTTCTTGATAATCTCTCGATTTGCCTTCTCAATTGCGGAAACAAGCGCTTTCTCCACGTCTTTCTCTTCACTTTGAGCAAGCTCTCTTTTCATCACTTCAACTGTATATTTTGAAGCGTAATCTCCTGCCTTGTGTCCTCCCATACCATCTGCTACAACAAATAAGTTTGGGAGAGGTCCTATTGGATTGTCTGTCGTATAGACATAGTCCTGATTTACTTGTCGTACCATACCTACATCGGTAATCGAAAATGTCTTCATATTCTTCTCCTTTATTCCTCACTTGTCTCTACGTAACGTCTTCTGAGCTGACCGCAGGCTCCATCTATATCTGCGCCCATTTCTCTTCTTATAGTAACATTTATTCCGCTTTTTTCAAGTTTATTTTTAAAATTCAACGCATTTTTCCGATCTGGTCTTACAAAATCACGCTCTTTGATTGGATTGACCGGAATCAAATTCAAATGGCAATTTCTTGGTTTTAATATTTGAATTAATTCTTTTGCATCTTCCGGTGTATCGTTCACTCCATGCACCAGACTATACTCAAACGTAATTCTTCTTCCTGTCTCTTCAAAATATGCATCGCACGCTTCAAGCACTTCTGACAACTCATATTTATTTGCAACCGGCATTAATTCTTTTCGTTTATTCTGATTTGATCCATGCAGTGACAACGCCAGTGTGATCTGTAAATGTTCTTTTGCCAGATCATAAATCCGTGGAACAATCCCACAAGTCGATACTGTCACATTTCTCTGACTTATATTCAGTCCATGTTCATCTGTCAATATATGAATAAATTTGAGAAAATTATCGTAATTATCCATCGGTTCGCCTGTTCCCATAATTACCACATTCGAAACTCTCTCCCCTATGATTTTCTGAATCTGATAAATCTGTCCAAGCATCTCTGATGCAGACAAATTGCGAACAAGACCGCCTATCGTAGATGCACAGAAGCGGCATCCCATTCTACATCCTACCTGTGAGGAAATGCAAACTGAATTGCCATGTTTATACCGCATTAAAACACTTTCCACTACATTGCCGTCATGAAGCTGAAATAAAAACTTATTTGTTCCATCCAATTTGGATTCTTGCCGCTCCAACATATGCACGGAAAGGATCTCATAATTTTCTTTCAATTTTTCACGCAATGCTTTTGAGATATTTGTCATCTCGTCAAAATTATCAATGGTCTTCACATGAAGCCATTCGTAAATCTGCTTTGCACGAAATGCTTTTTCTCCCTGAGTTTTTAATTCTTCTTGTAACTCTTCGTATGTATATGCTCGAATATCTTTCTTCATTCTCTCTGTCTATTTCCTTTTCTTCATACATGCCAGGAAAAATCCATCACTTTGATGAACCCCCGGAAGCAGTTGGATGCATCCATTTTCTTTCACATCCTTCTGAAGTTCTTCACACAATGATCCATGAATATCTATTAATTCAAATTCTGGATATTCATTTAAAAACCAATGTACATTATCCATATTTTCTGCCGGATTGATCGTACATGTACTGTAAACCAGTTTTCCTTCATCTTTCACATATGCCTGTACATTTTTTAACATCTCTCTTTGCAATTTTGCAAGCGAATCGGCTCCCTCTTTTGTCGCCTTATATTTCAAATCTGTTTTCTTTGCAAGCACTCCAAGACCTGAACATGGAAGATCTGCCAGAACAATATCTGCTTTTCCTACAGAAGTCTCATCGAATATCAAGGCGTCCTGCTGTACTGCTTCCACATTACTCAGACCGGTTCTCTCAATGTTTTCCTGAATCAGACCGACTTTATATTCTGTCAGATCACGTGCTTCTACACGTCCGCTTCCATTTAATTTTTCAGCCATATGAAGGCTTTTTCCTCCCGGTGCCGCACAGACATCGATCACATAGTCACCCTCTTTAGGACCTGCCAACTCACTTACAAGCATGGAACTGATATCTTGTACTGAAAACTCACCATTTTGAAAGCTTTCCAAATCTCCCAAATAATCAAATCCTGATATATGAAATGCATATTCTAAATATGGATGCACTTTAACTGTAACGCCTTCGGCCTCCAGATGTTCTTTTAATTGCTTTGGTGTTACCATACGCAGATTACAACGTATCGTAAGCGGAGTTTCTCTCTGAAATGCCTGAAGCATCTGTTCTACGATATCACTGTCATATGCCTTTAGCCACAGATTCAAAATCCATTCCGGCATAGAGTACTGGATTGATAATCTCTGGCGCGGTTCTGTAGAATACTCAATCTGATCCAGATTTCGTGCCACATTTCTAAGAACTCCGTTCACAAATCCTCTTAAACTTCCAAACCCTTTTCTGACAGCCAGCTTTACTGCTTCATTACAGGCTGCGGATACCGGAACGCTGTCCATATATTTCATCTGGTAAACTGCACTTCTCATAATATTACGGATTACCGGTTTCATTTTCTTTACTTTCACTTTTGAAAATTGATCTAAAATATAATCAATCTCCATCATATGTTCCAGAGTACCCTCTGTCACTCTTGTGATAAAGCTACGCTCTTTCTTCTCTAGGTACTGGTACTTATTTAAAACATCACGAAGTACAATATGACTGTACATTCCCTGTTCTGTAATTTCTAATAAGACTTCGAGCACAATCTCTCTTTCATTGATTGCTTTAGTCATTTCGTCTTCTTCCTCCTGAAATTAATATCAGACGTAAAAGCTGTAAAATAGCAGAAGCCGCACTTGCCACATAAGTCAATGCTGCTGCACGAAGTACTTTTCTTGTATCTGCTACTTCTTCAGTATAAAGTATTCCATTTGTCTCCAATGACTTTAATGCTCTTGACGATGCATTAAATTCCACCGGTAATGTCACAATCTGGAATAAAACCGCTGCCGAGAACAATAGGATTCCCAGATTAATCAGCAAAACAGATGCATTTCCCTGAATCAAAAATCCAATCAATATCAATGGCCATGCCAATGTAGATCCAAAATTTGCCACCGGTACCAATGAACCTCGTATTTTAAGGGGTGCATATCCATTGGCATGCTGCACAGCATGACCACACTCATGTGCTGCCACACCAATTGCAGCAACTGAAGTAGAAGCATATGTTGAATCCGAAAGATTTAACGTTTTATTTCTTGGATCATAATGATCTGTCAAATTTCCTGCTACACGCTGAACCGTAACATCATAAATTCCATTTGCATGTAAGAGGCGCTCCGCAGCCTCACGTCCAGTCATACCACTATGACTGCGGATTCTGGAATATTTTTGAAAAGTTCTGTTGACATTTGCTGATGCCAGCATACAAATTACAACACCAATTAATACCATTACATAGGTTGGATCATAATAAAAACCATACATATCTATCTCTCCTCACTGTATTTCAAGTCGAACGTCCCCTCTTCTTATTCACTTTTACTCTCTTATTCCTGATGAAATACTTCTCCAGGCTCAATTGTATAACCTCTTAAAAATGCTCCTGCATCCATTCTCTTTTTCCCTGGAATCTGTAATTCAAGTACTTTTAAAAGTCCGTTTCCTGTCTGCACATAAAAACCATCTTTTTCAACCTTTACAACTGTTCCAACTTGCTCGTTACTATTTTCATCTGTCACAGAAGCCTTCCAGATTTTCACCACTTTCTTATTCCAGTAAGTGTATGCACTTGGCCATGAATTCAAACCGCGAACAAGTCTTTCAATTTCTACTGCTGACTTCGTCCAGTCAATGTTTCCCAATTTTTTATCAAGCATTTTTGCATAAGCGGTCGGACTTTCTCCTTGTTTTTCCGGAACAATGCTTCCTTCCTGCAGCTTTGCCAATGTCTCTACACAAAGTGCCGCTCCTGCCTTGGCTAACTTATCGTGCAGACTCTCACCTGTTTCTTCTGCTGTAATCGGAACCTCTGTCTTCAACAGCATATCACCGGTATCCAGCCCCTCATCCATCTGCATCGTTGTCACACCTGTTACAACCTCTCCATCAATAATAGACCACTGGATCGGTGCTGCTCCACGATATTTTGGAAGCAGAGATGCATGTACATTCACACATCCATATGGCACCATCTCTAAAATCTCTTTCGGAATGATCTGCCCAAATGCAACCACTACCATAATATCTGCATTATACTGTCTTAATTTTTCCACACACTCAGCTTCACGTATTCTACGTGGCTGATATACTTCGATTCCATGTTTCAATGCAGCTTCTTTTACCGGTGTATACTGCATTTCTTTTCCTCTTCCTTTTGGCTTATCCGGCTGTGTCACAACAAGACATACTTCATGTCCTGCTTCTACCAGTGCTTCCAGTGTTCCAACAGAAAAGTCCGGCGTTCCCATAAATATTATTCTCATGAGTCTATTCCTCCTCGTTCAAATAATCTTCCTCAGTATATTTATTGTCATGGATTCCATCTTCTGCCAGTTCCATATACATCTTTCCTTCCAGATGGTCAATCTCATGACAGAATGCTCTGGCAAGGAGTCCCTCTCCTTCCATCTCTACAGTATCCATGTGCTCATCTTGAAAACGTACCTTCACATGGTTTGGCCTTGTCACAATACCATATTTTCCCGGAAGGCTTAAGCATCCCTCTTCTCCTGTCTGCTCCCCTGATGTCTCAAGAATTTCAGGATTAATCATAATGATTGGTCCTTCTCCGATATCAATTACTACGATTCTCTTCAAAATTCCAACCTGTGGTGCAGCAAGTCCAACTCCCATTTCTTCATACATTGTATCTAACATATCAAATATTAATGTCTCTGTACGCGGAGTTATCATTTTTACCTCTTTACATTTCTTTGTTAAAATATCGTCTCCAACTACACGAATTTCTCTGATTGCCATAATATCCTCCTATTAATTCTTTTATTTATGTACGCTCTAAATATTTCTTATGAAATATGCATCGGATTGAAATCAAACTGGATTCGCATCGGATTGAATCCAGGATTCACTTCAATATATTGTTCCAATTTATTTTTCATCTTTATCAATGTATCATATTTTTCCGTTTTGAGATAGAGCACTTTACGATATACATCATTGATTTTTCCAATTCCCGGACTGGCCGGTCCTATAATCGCTACTTTTTCTGCACCTCTTATCCGAACTGCAAATTCTTTCAGATATTTACATCCGGTTTCCAAAAGTGCTTCTTTTTCACAGCTTACGAGAATTGCAAGTAAGTTATCCACAGGCGGATACCCCATAAGTTCACGATAGTGGATTTCTTCCTCGTAAAATGCCTCATAATCCTGTGCTGCCGCTGTAACAATTGCGTAATGCTTTGGACTGTATGTCTGAATAAGAGCTTCTCCTTTTTTTGCTCCACGTCCGGCTCGTCCCGCTGCCTGAGTCAGAAGCTGAAATGTCCGCTCTCCTGCACGATAATCATTTGAATACAATGACATATCTGCTGCCAGGATTCCAACCAGCGTTACATTTGGAAAATCATGCCCTTTTACAATCATTTGCGTTCCAACTAAAATATCTGCCTCTTCATTTGCAAATGCCGCCAGAATTTTCTCATGCCCGTCCTTTGACCGGGTCGTATCCAAGTCCATACGCAGCACCCTGGCCTCTGGGAAATGTTTCTTCACCACTTCTTCTATCTGCTGTGTTCCGGCTTTAAATTCTCCAATGTGTCTGGAACCACATTCCGGACATATCTGTACTCTTTCTTGTTCGTACCCACAATAATGACAAACCATTTTCCCATTGCGATGATACGATAATGATACATCACAATGTGGACATTTTACAACAAATCCACATTCCCGGCAGGAAATAAATCCGGCATAACCACGACGATTCAAAAAGAGCATAATCTGTTCTTTTTTTTGCAGCCTGTCTGCAATCATCTGCTGTAATTTTCTGCTCAAGATTGAACGATTGCCTTCCCGCAATTCCTCTCTCAAATCTACTACATGAACTTTGGCCATCTCCTGATTTCCGGAACGATTATGAAGCTCCAATAATTTATATTCTCCATGCTTTGCACGGTACATTGCCTCCACAGACGGAGTTGCAGATCCTAATATGACACTTGCCTGTTCCAGTTTTGCTCTGGCGATTGCAGTCTCCCTTGCATGATATCGTGGAATCTGTTCACTTTTGTATGTATTCTCATGTTCTTCATCGATTACTATCAATCCAAGATTAGGAAATGGCGTAAACAATGCAGAACGTGGACCTATCATCACATCAATCTCTCCTGCCTTCGCCCGCATCATTTGGTCATATCGCTCACCTGCGGACAATCTTGAATTCATGATAGATACCCTGTCACCAAATCTTCGATAGAACCTCATCACAGTCTGAAATGTCAATGCAATTTCAGGGATCAGAACAATTGCCTGCCGCCCTTTGTCTGCCACTCTTGCAATCATTTCCATATACACCTCTGTCTTACCGCTTCCGGTAACACCATGAATCAGATATGTTCCATATTGTTGTCTCTGATAGTCTCCCCAAAAACACTCTATCGCATTCTTCTGCTCAACTGTATAGCAAATGTCCTTCTCTTGTTGTTTTCTATTCTGTATCGGATTTCGGTATACCTGTTCTGACTCTATTGAAAGCACACCTTGCTCTTCCAATGCCCGAACAACATTCAGCGTAATATTTAACTTTTTATTAATAAGTTCATAATCTAAAACCGGTTCATCGAGAAGTGCTGCAAGAAGTCTCGCTCTCGCTTTCTGATTCTTATGTAAATAAAAATCCAGCTTTGTTTTCCCTTCTTCTTCATTTAATAAAAGACGAACCTTTTTCTTAACCTTTGCCTGCTCTTTCTGTTTTATCGGAAGTACGGTTTTGAGTGCCTGAATCATAGTTCCACCGTAATTCTCCTTCATCCAGGCTGCCAATGCGACCAGCTTTCCTTCAATTGCCATGCCTTTTCTTGAAATCTCGGCAATTTCCTTAACCTTTGACAAATCATAATCGCAGTTTTCCGAAAAATCCACCACATAACCTTTTGTCATACGATTTCCTTTTCCAAATGGCACCAAAACTTCCATACCGATAGAAAGTTCCCCTTCCATATGGGAGGGGACTCTATATTGAAAAATCTTATCTAACTTTTCGTGTGTGATATCTACAATAATATTTGCAAACACAAGTTTCTCCTATTTTGCTTTCAATTCTTCTAAGACTTCCTGAATCAGCACCCGCTCATCCATCGGATGTTTTACACCTTTGATTTCCTGATAATCTTCATGCCCTTTACCGGCAAGAACAATAACATCTCCAGTCTGTCCATGTTCAATCGCATACTTGATAGCTTCTTTTCTGTCACAGATTTCTACATATTTTCCATCTGTTTTCTGAATTCCTGTCTTAATATCATCAATAATCGCCTGTGGTTCTTCAAATCTTGGATTATCCGATGTAATGATAGTCAAATCTGCCAGACGACCTGAGACTTCTCCCATCTCATAACGTCTGTCTTTGGAACGGTTTCCTCCACAGCCAAATAAACATACCAGACGCTTTGGATTGTATTCTTTCAATGTAGTCAAAAGACTTTCCAGACTCATTGCATTGTGTGCATAATCAATCATGAGTGTAAAGTCATCTGATACTTTTATCATCTCGATTCTTCCCTTTACCTTCGCAACCTTAAGTGCCTTTTTAATTGCATCTATCGGCACACCGAAGTGTCTGCATACAGCAATCGCCGTAAGTGAATTATAGACACTAAATGTTCCTGGAATATCGATTTCCACATCGAAATTCATCAGTCCCTCCACCTTGTATGCCACTCCAAGATATCCCGGTCTGGATATCAGATGCGTATCTGTTGCCCGCAAATCTGCTTTTTCAGAAAAACCGAATGTCTCTGTCTTGCAAGTTGCGCCTGCAAATACATCCTCGAAATATTTGTCATCTACATTGGCAATTCCAATCTCACATTGCTTGAACAAAAGACCTTTGCAACGTTTGTAATCATCAAAATCCTTATGTTCATTTGGTCCGATATGATCTTTTCCCAGATTTGTAAAAATACCAATTGTAAATGGGATTCCTGCTGTACGATGAAGCATCAATCCCTGAGATGAAACCTCCATTACAACACAATCACAACCAGCTTCTACCATCTCTGCAAAATATTTGTGAATCGTATAAGATTCCGGTGTTGTATTTGCTGCCGGAATATGTTTGTCACCAATGATTGCCTCAATTGTACCAATCAGTCCGACTTTGTGTCCAACTGCATCCAGGATAGATTTAATCATATAAGTTGTTGTCGTCTTACCCTTTGTTCCTGTAATACCAATTACTTTCAACTTATCTGCCGGATATCCAAAATACGCAGCTGACATCAAAGCTAAAGCATAACGTGTATCCGGAACGCGGATTACTGTCATATCTTTCGGTGCATCCACCTCATCTTCTACAATAACGGCTGATGCCCCTTTTTCTGCAACCTGCTGCACAAACTCATGTCCATCTACAACCGCACCTTTGATGCATACAAATGCGCTTCCATTTTCCACTTTTCTGGAATCATTGATTAATGTAGAAATCTCAATCTGGTCACTCCCCTGTACTACTTCATATTCTAAACGTTCTAATAACTTACTTAATTGCATAATTTTTACCTCCTTGTATCGGAAATCGTTGTAATATAGAATATCATAAATCGAGGGTAAATGCAAAAAAAGTGAACCGGTACGATTCACTTTTGACCCAGACTTTGTTTAATTAAGTTCTCTGCATATCGGGCAGCTTCATATCGGATTGCATGCATCTGTTTCGCCTCCGTCGACTTACATTTCCCACAACTTGCACTAAATCGTTCCTCAAGACTTACCTTTTCATCTCCACGCAGTCTTTTGTCCGCATAAAATAATAACAGCTTTTCATCAATATCTGCCATGTCTTCTATTCTAAGATCATGATGACATTCTATAATATCCGCAATTTTTAAAAATCCTTTTCCTCTCAAATAAGCCGCTGCAACTTCGGGATGTTTTTTCTCTATTCTTGCAATGTCATGAAGAAGTGCTGCCTGATATAGCAATTCCCGATTTATCTTTTTTCCTTTTTCAATTACTCTGACTGCCAGTTCATCCGCATACTCTGCCACCGCTCTCATATGCGATGCAATATTTTCAGAGACATTATAATGTTGATAGAACAACTCAACTTCACTCTCTGTCGGAAGTAATTTGGGAATGATCCCGGTTCCTTGTACGGAAAATACCTGATTATTCTCCTGCAATATTGTTACCGATTCATTCGGAATATTCGTATTGAAAAAATCTTTTTCCTGAATCTCATTCAACTTACAAAGCAAGCTTTTTATGCATCCTGAATGAGTAAACATAACCAGGTCCTGATTTCTTTTTTGTGTCATATGTAGCAGTACATGATGCATCCGCTTTCCTACTTCACAATAAGATTCTCCTCCCGGCGCTATCGTTATATAAGGATGCTGCCCTCTTGCCTGATATAGTTTCGGCCATTCTTTTCGAATGGTATCAAAATCGGTATTCTCCCATTCTCCCATATTGATTTCTGCCAACTCCGGTAAGAACTCTACTGATTTTCCTTCGTACAAGATTTCTGCTGTCTGACGCGATCTTGCCAGTGGACTGGAAAATATATATTTCTCATCACTTTTAACTTCTTTCAAGACTATTTCCATAGTTGCCTGTATTTTTTATGATGCAGATAAAATTCCAAGCTGAACCCCCATACACAGTGCACGAAATTCCATTCGTGTATCTGCGTCCATAAAGACACCTGGATCATTTACATCTATTCTACTCACATTTGCTCCACACATTTCCAACGCGCCTCGCAACCCACAATTTCCTTGGTAGTAAAGAATCCTTGGAAGAAATTTCTGTCTTATAAGAACCGGATGTCCATCTCTTCCATCACATACCGGTATGCGAATATCTCCCTTAGAATAACTCTGTAAAAATTTTCCGGTTCGGTAAGAGAAAAGCGGTACATCAGCCGGCGTGAAAAATACTTCATCACATTTATCTATCATATAGTTAATTCCGATTTTAACAGAATCAAACATTTCCGTTGTCTTATATGCTTCATTCCGAATACAGGTTACATTGCATTCTGCTACTTCCGCTTCCAGAAGTTCTGCATTATGTCCGGTCACAACCACGATTTCCTGTACTCCCATCTGTTGAAATGTATGAATCACATGACGGATCATAGAGATTCCCTGTATTTTCATAAGAGGCTTAAATATCCCCATTCTGCTGGACATTCCAGCCGCTACAATCACTGCTCCATACTTCATGTTCTTCTCCTTTATGGACATGTAATAACAACTGTTCCATCCGGATCACACAATGGTGTAATTAAAAACGCTCCATACTGTTGCTCCAGATCTTCGACAGCTTTCCTTACACTTCTGCGTTTTCCATCTTCATATCCTTTTAATACAATCACTCCGCCCCGACTCAATCTTGGAAAAAAATACTGTATACCAGCAAATGTTGGTGCATAAAGATCTGTTTCCATATATACAAGCGCATACTTCTCATCTTCCAGTTCCAATGCTGTATCTGGAAACCATCCCTTTCTTATCTCTACATTCTGTTCGTACGGCATTCTCCCAAGCAACAGTTCATCAACTCTTAATTGCTCTCTTACCGTAAATGCATATTCTCCCGGTTTTACATCTGAGGTCTGTAACTCTTGTTCTTTCATTACATCCCTTGCATCATATCCTGTAAATGTATCGAATAAAATTAATTTTCTGTCCGGCATCAATGCATTCATCTGCCATGCAACATCTCCGTGCCCACATCCAAGATCCGCAACGGATCCTTCTACACCTAATTCATCCAATCTCCATGCCATTTTTCGAATTGCTGCTGTTGTAACTGAAAAATCATGGTAATGTTCAAACAAAGAAACGACTTCACCCATGTATCCTGTACGAAATACATCGTATTTTAACCGTTCCTCATCGGTCATATTGGCAGCCGCCAATATGATCTCATCTGGTTCAAATTTTACTGCTGCTTCCAGCGGCATAATTGGCATTTCTTCAATATTTTCAATCACCTGTCCTACTTCATTGTAAATATTCCATGCCGCTTCTATCGGAGTGGCATATCCGACTAACTTTAATTCTGCCGGATTTAATAGATCTGCTGCTGAAAATGTAAAATTATCTACTCCTGCAATGACTACCGTTTTCATCTTCTTTATTCTCCTTTAAAATCCTGACAGATATTATCCTGCTGTTCTTACACTACAGATTCTGCTGTCTGATTTTCCTTCATATATACAAGTCTGATTTTCTCCACAGTATGCACAGCTGTCACATGCAACTTCTCTTGTCTTTGCAAATGCATTTCCAAGATAAATCTCGCAATCATCCAAGTGTGATGCAAAAACCTGAATTCCGATTCCATTCACGAAGTTACAGGAGATCATTTTACATCCACATGATTTACATTTATAATTTTCGCAGGCTTTCTCATACAAAAGCCTTCCGTCTTCAAACTCTATTGATCGTAATATATGTCCCATTGTCCCTTTTCCTGTCATCAGACGTTGGAAATGAAATCATTTCCAACGCCTTTCTCATCTCAAATTTATTTTGAATGTCTGTCATCTTCCATTCCATTTAACATTCTCCAGATATGTTCCGGATCAAGCGGAAGTTTTGTAATCTTAATTCCTGTTGCACTGTGAATTGCATTTGCAATAGCCGGTGCAACTGGTGCCGCAGATCCTTCTCCGCACTCTTTTGCTCCAAATGGTCCCTCTTCATCTGCTGGGAAATCATAATATGTACGCATTTTGGGCATATCCAGTGCAGTCGGAAAACGATAATCACGGAAGTTTGGATTTAGAATTTTTCCATCCTTTGTAATGTTATGTTCAAAACACGTATAACCGACCCCCATTCCGATAGAGCCTTCCAGCTGTCCTTCTACTGCACGACGATTCAATGCTCTTCCACAATCATGTGCAAATACAAAATCGTCAATGTCAATACATCCAGTTTCTTTATCTACCGTTACATGTGCCGCTGATGCAGAAAAGCTATATGCCGGAGCAAAGTTTTCTTTGCTGTCATCTGCTGTCGAATTATATTGTGCAGTTGTTCCCTCATGGCTGTATGAACCAACACCTGTAAGCTCATCACCACCATTGATTGCCATCCATTTAAATACCGCATCGCGAAACGGCATCTGTAAATCTGCTCTTTGTTTCGAAATAACTTTACCTTCCAGACATTCCAGTGTATGTGGCATAACACCCCACATTGGTCCTATTACTTCGAATAATTTTTGTTTTGCATCTACTGCAGCACGACGGGCTGCATTACCACTCAAAAATGTTACACGGCTTCCATAGGAACCGGAGTCAAACGGAGTGATGTGTGTATCAGAGACAACTGTTGTCGTATTTTCCAATGTCAATCCCAATTCCTCTGCAACGATTGCTGTCATCGCTGTATCTGAACCCATACCGATATCATTCGCTCCTGTGTAGACCGTCACATGTCCCAGTTTATTAATTTTCACAACAACACTGGCAGAGGATCTGTTCGGTGTATCCAAAATCGGAAATCCTGTTCCTGATACAAATCCTGATGCAGCAAATCCAATTCCTTCTCCGTCTGCAAGATTATCTTTTCTTTCATCCCAATGGATTTCTTTACGTACAGTATCCAGACATTGCTTGCTGGCACAACTTGTTACTTTAATACCCGATGGAGTTTCATATCCTGGGTCCGCAACACTCATTCTTCTGAAATCTACCGGATCAATTCCCATTGCTTCTGAAGCAAGCTGCATATGAACATCGTGACAGAAATGAATCTGGCAGGAAGTATATCCTCGCATGGCTCCTGCATGCGGGTTGTTCGTATAAACACGGCGAGCCTCAACATCTACAGAACGCATTTTATATGGAAGACATGCCCATATCGTTGATTGTGCACATGCCGCAACCCCTGTTCCTCCGTATGGACCACCATCCAGAATATGTCTTGCTCTCTTTGCCAATAATCTTCCGTCTTTATCATGCGCTGTCTCTACATGTACATAAATCGGATGTCTGTTCGCACACATCTGAAATACTTCTTCTCTTGTCAGGACCATACGTACCGGTCTGGATGTCATTTCTGAAAGTTTTGCCGCTACAATACCAAAAGAATAAGAATCCATCTTTCCACCAAAACCACCACCTACTAATGGTTTGATTACACGGATTTTTTCTGGGTCTACTCCCATTGCATGAGAATACCAGTATTGATCTACAAAGCACAACTGTGTAGACATCCAGATTGTATAAACACCATTTTCATAATTTGCTGTTGCTGCATGTGGTTCAATAGCCGCATGAACCATACGATGAGTTTCATAATCTTCTTTATAAACAAAAGCAGCATTTGCAAATTCCTCATCCGGATCTGTACCTCCTTTTCGGAATGTAGCCATGCCGACATTATGTGTATCCGGAGCTCCATTCACCCATGGTGCCCCATCTTCCATTGCCTCAAACGGATCAAATACAGCCGGAATATCTTCATATTCTACTTTAATCAAATCTACAGCTTTCTGAGCTGTCTCCTCATCGATTGCCGCAACTGCAGCGATATCATCTCCGATACGTCGAACTTTATCTGTCACAAGCACCTCTCGGTCTGCAAATTCTACTGCAAACTCTGCATTCCCAAGTTTGCCCGGCCATTTAAAATCTTTCGCTGTCAAAACCGCCTTTACTCCTGGAAGCTTTTCAGCTTCACTTGTATCAATCGAAAGAATCTTTGCATGTGCATGTGTGGAGCGTACCATCTTTGCTGTAAGCATCCCAGGAAGATAAAAGTCTCCCGCATATTTTCCACGTCCGGTAACTTTATCCTCCGCATCGATTCTCACATAATTATTACCACCCGTCAGTCTATAAAATTCTGGTTTCTTAAAGAAACGTTTATCACAATCCTTATGCATGCTGCTCCTCCTTTACGATTTCCGCCAGATCTACTGCTGCCGCCTGAATCGCTTCCACAATTTTGGCATATCCTGTACATCTGCAAAGATTTCCTTCGATTGCTTCACGAATCTCCAGTTCTGTAGGATTTGGATTCTTTTCCAGAAGACATTTTGCGGAAATAATCATTCCCGGTGTACAATATCCGCATTGCAGCGCCCATTTATCAATAAATTCTCTTTGAATCGGATGAAGTTTTCCATCTTTCGCAACGCCCTCAATCGTTGTAACCTCATGTCCATCGCACTCTACGACCAATGTACTGCACGAATTGATTGGCATATCGTCGAACTGTACCGTGCATGCCCCACATTCTCCCTGCTCGCACCCCTTCTTTGTTCCTGTAAGATGCAACTCATCTCTCAAGAAGTCAAGAAGTGTGGTGTGTACATTTACGAGGACTTCTATCGGATCACCATTCAAAACAAATTTCACAATTTTTTTACTCATCTTAGTCCTCCATCTCTTCCAATGCTTTTTTTATTGCACGTTTCGTAAATACTCTTACCATTTCACTTCGATATTCCTTTGATGCACGAATATCCGAAATTGGACTGCATGACTCTTTGGCTATCTGAGCTGCTTTATCAATTACTTCTTGCGTCAGTTCTTTTCCAACAAGATATTCTTCTGCTTTTGGAACTCGAATCGGAGTAGTCGCAACAGCTCCAAGCGCGATACTTGCCTCTGTACAGATTTTATCTTCTACTGTAATCACGACTGCTACTCCAACAATCGCAAGATCCATTGCTTTTCGTACCGCATGCTTGATATATACTGCCTTCTGATTATTCTTCAATGGTGGAAATAAAATTCCCGTAACAATATCTCCTGGTTCCAGTGCTGTCTTCTTTACCCCTTTGAAAAATTCTGAGGCTTTCATCTTTCTGTCGCCGTCTTTTGCATGATACAGAATCGTTGCATCTGTAGCCATTACAATTGGACCCGAATCACAGGATGGTGAAGCATTACAAATATTTCCGACCATTGTCCCTTTTGCACGAATCTGTGTTGATGCGATACTCTTTGCAGCATATGCAACTGCAGGATATACCTTTTTTACAAGTTCTGAATGTTCGATTGTTCTCAGTGTTGTTAGTGCTCCGATTTTCAGGCCTTCCTCTTCACTATATTCAAGCTGATCCAACCCCGGCAGTCTCTTAATATCAATCAAATATTCCGGTTCTGGTCTTACAGCATGGTCCTTCATTGGAATAATTAAGTCTGTTGCACCTGCCATGATTTTTGCTGTTGGTCCAAGTTCCACCAGCAGATTTGATGCTTCGTCCAGACTTTGTGCTACCATGTATTCAAAATGTGGTAATACCATGGTTCTTCCTCCTCATCTTTTTTATTTTTCACAGAAATTTTGATAGCCTATCACATATTTTCTTGCTTCTAAAATTTTATCAAACATTCGAAAATAACTGAATTGAATATACGGAAAGCCACCTTTCCAAAATGGAACTGCAAATGCTATAATATAGAAAAGATTTAGAGAAAATATAAGAAATTGATCCTGGAGGATTTACAACATGGGAAACAAAAATATATGGAATATCTCTACACAACAGATCCAGATTTTTTTGAAAGCAGTAGAATATAAAAATTTCACAGAAGTAGCAAATTACTTTAATTTCACACCTTCTATGGTCAGCAAGACCATTTCCGCAATGGAAGCCGAACTTGGACTCATACTCTTTATTCGTAAACCTCACAACCTTACCACTACCCCAGTCGCAGAATTTCTTGCCAGAGAGTGGAAACAAACAATTGCATCCATTACAAACAGTATTGAACGCGCCCATGCACTGGAAAAAGGAGAGTCGAAAAAGATTGTATTTGGCTTTGTAGATTCCTCTGACAGAGTTGACAACTTGATCAGTAATACGATTCGTCAATATACAAATTCACATTCTAACATCGATATTTATATCGAAAAACACGATATGCACCGTGCCTCCGAACTTTTAAACAATGGATTACTAGATGTTATCGTAACAAGTGAAATGGATGTTCCTTATCTAAATGAGCATCCGCATATTTCCTGGGAAAGATTAGTCGATACCGAAGTCGTTGTCTATGTACCCTCTTCCAACCCACTCTTTTCAAAGGAAACAGTAACATTTGATGACCTGCATTTTCAGAACTTTATTGCGCTCAACCCAACCATGCATCCCAATTATCATGACTGGCTGATGAAAACCTGTAAAAAACATGGTTTCCAACCAAACATCGTAACAACTTACCGGACCGTCCGATCTCTGATGTTCTCTCTGACTTTATACAATTATGTTTTTATCGGTGATTCCATTACCGCCGACTGGTGCGACGAGGATTTAAAGATGTTTAAGTTAAACGAATCTTCTTTTTCACTCATCGCCTGGCGTAAAGAATATGAAGATGATAGCTTGCTTGACTTTAAAGACTATATTAAAAGCACTTATCCTGAACGCTTTTAAATGGATGGATCAATAAGAAAGAGGCTGCCCGGTACAAATTTAAGAATAATCTAAAAGCTTGCGCAGTAAAAATCGTCCATTTAATAAAAAATAAGATACTACCTTAACAATCTCACCAGTAGTATCTTATTTTTTATTATTTAACTTTTACTCCCAAAACAGGGGGCTTACTGCACTCCTGCTTTTTCATCCAATCTTGCTCTGATTTCTGCGCTTCTCTTTTCATTCAATGGATAAAAATACAGTGGAATTAAACACACAAGATACATGATACCAAATACTAAATTCACTGTCATATTAATTCCATTCATTGCTGCAGTTGTCTGCTGTGCATTTGCCACATAACCAAATGCTGCCATAACAAGAAGTGCACCTGAAACGCCAAAAGCACTTCCGAATTTTGTTGATAATGATACTGTAGCATATGAAACGCCATCAGCTCTCACTCCATGACGATCCTCTTCATAGTTGATTGCATCTGGAACCATCGCCAGTGGAATAGGGAATGAAAATCCAAAGAATCCATAACATGCATGAAGAATCAACAATAATGTAATATTATCATAGCCCACAGTATTGCCAACCAAATATATTAAAATCAATGAAACTCCTTGACCGATATATCCTATCGCCGCCATTTTTTTCTTACCTATTTTTACAGTATAATTTTTAGTGAGAACAATTCCTACAACTGTCATCAAGGATGGTAAGGACATAAATGCTGCAATCAGGTCCATTCTTCGTACATTATACATAAGGTAATATATTACAACACCCATTCTTCCAAAAAATGCTGTCATTGCAATCAATTGGTTAACAAACAAAATCATTAATGGACCGTTTCCTAATACAGCTTTTATACTTTTTGATAATGGTATTCTTGTTTCATTTACTTTCGGACAAATTGTTTCTTTACAATTTGCATATACAAAATAGAAAATCGGGACAGCACAAACTGCAAATATAATAGCAACAATCAAATATCCTCTTGCTGTGTAACTATTTGTATTTGATGCTGAAAATACCGCTAACATTGGAGCTGTAATTGCATTTAACAACACGCTACTGATGTTGGTTCCTATCATTCTATAGCTGTTAAGTTGTGTAATATCCTCTGGATTTGTAGTCATAACAGTAGACAGAGAACCATAAGATAGATTTACAACAGTATATAACATTCCACATCCTATGTATGAAAATGCAGCCCATCCAACTGCTGCCGCACCTTTACCAAATGTAGTAAATGTCAATACTGAAAATAATGCCAAAAACGGAGCGCCATAGAAAATATAAGGTCTGAATCTTCCTTTTTTTGTATTTGTCCTTTCCGCAATAGCTCCAAACATTGGGTCATTAACTCCATCCCATATTTTTGCAACTAACATGAGCATCGATGCTACCGCCGGTGCCATTC
>ERZ791868.913-NODE-913-length-18681-cov-4.884194_pt1 | contig 18681 bp, 13 predicted proteins | sample MGYA00510281_ERZ791868 | MGnify/ENA primary metagenome ERZ791868 (study PRJEB30046, sample SAMN00792046) | human gut metagenome | study: EMG produced TPA metagenomics assembly of the A metagenome-wide association study of gut microbiota in type 2... | reverse complement strand
ATCTCAGCTGACAGTCCAAAAGCAAAAGCCAATACTTTACTTTGAATGTCCTCCCCCAACCGATAGTTGTCCTTGATAGTCCAAACCCTACATTCCTTGCCCATGCAAATATTCAGAATCTCCATTATCATAAAGAGATTACGACCCAATCTTGACAATTCAGCACAGATAATCAAATCATCTTTCTGTACCTTATTGAGCAATTTTCCAAGCTCACGTTTACTGTAGGCTTTTGTTCCGCTAATAGTTTCTTCAATCCAACCATCAATTTTCATTTTCTGGTCGTTACAGAAGTTATTGATTTCAAAACGTTGATTTTCCACAGTCTGCTTATCACTGCTTACTCTAATATATCCGTATATCATATCCCTAAATTTAAATGTTTATATATACATAATATGGATAGTTTTAACAGATAAACCTAAAAAGAGCGTTGATATTATTTCTAATCCTTATTATTTCATCTTTGGTTAATCTTCAATTTCCATTTTTTATATAGAGTAATTTGATTTTTTCTTCTTATATTTGTGCATAGAACGAATTACTTGAAAGCAATGCACAGCAGAGCGCAGCAATAGGCACGGTTGCCAACTCGTTACCTCAAAATCGGGCACTTCTTCCAAAGCTTTTATAATAAGGCGATAAGAAATTTATTCCAGACTTACAGAAAAATATTGTAACTATAAAAATATTTAAATCTTAAGTATAAATTGCTTGAACTTCAGATTGGTGATAATATTTGAGTTTGAATAAAAGTATTTTCTTAATTTTAGGATAGTTGTCTCCCCCCAGAAGCTTCGTAGTCTCCATTACCGTAAATATAGCAAAAAGCCGCTTTTCAGGAAAAGACAAAGGTGCGGTGAACACATGGATAAATTCGACTTTGCACATCGTGCCTTTATCTGTAAAAAGAACTGTTTTCAATCTTAACTATCTTTCTCATAATGTCTATTTTTTTATAATACTCTAAGAGGGACATCCCAACGGTAATAATAGATTTTCACTTTGTTTCCGAGTATATGCCCCGGGGCTGAGTATGAAACTTTTATAAAACAATTTATCAGTTCTTGACGTAGATAAAAGAAAATTTATAAAGGCGGTCATTGAATTCTCCGGATATACTACCGTGTTTTCTTCCTGTTTTTTGAGTAGGTATGTGATATGTACATACGAGTAAATGATGATTCGCTTTTACAAGGCGTATAGGTCTTATATTGTATAGGTGTATAGCTTTGAAATGTCATAGTAAGTGTTCATTTGAGCTTTATAGAAGTTGCCGCATCTTTGCAACGTTAACGTTAGCAAAGAGATTTTGAACATGATTTATTTAATTTAAAAAGAAAGAACTATGAGTATTTTGTATAAGAAGGTTTGGAGATTATTAAATCCCCTCGATAAGAAATCGGCAAAGAAAGTATATCCGGTTATCACCTATAAGTATGGTGTGGCGATGGATCTGAAACAGATTGCGAAAAAGATCAGCCGGCTTTCCGGTGTGAGTGAAGGTGTGGTGAACTCTGTGCTGAAAGATTTCCGCACGGAGTTGAAAGAAGAGTTGCTTTTGGGGCGGTCGGTAAATATTGACGGACTGGGATTTTTTTATCTTGCCGCCCGTAGCAAGGGGGCGGATACAGCAGAGGCGTTTACGGCGAATGACATCACTGGCTTGCGCGTTTGTTTCCGTGCCAACAAGGAAATTCGTATTACGGCTAACGGAAGCACCCGCTCCGAAGGACTTAGCCTCAAAGATGTGGATCGCATCAATGACGAACTTCCTACAGAAGGTGGAGGTTCATCGTCACCTGACGGAGGAATAGTGGAAAACCCGCTTGGATAAAGTTTAAAGCTGAGGGTTTTAGAGATTAAAAAATGAAGAATTAAAAATTCAACGATTGTATTTATGAAGAAGTCTGTTTTGAAAAAAATACTGAAAGTAGTGATGGCTATTGTTTCGGCTGCGCTGGGAGCACTGGGGAACAATGCAATGAAGTGATGACGAGGAGATATAAGATCTGAGTTAAATAATAGATAGGGGAGTGTCGGAATTCAGGCACTTCCCTATATTTTTAATGAACCATTCCGTAAAGTAAAGATTGTAAAAAAAAACTATTCTGCGGAGTCGGTATCGTACTTATTGCACTGGTGAGTAAAAGAACTATGTGTAAATAACGAATGAAAATGCGTAAGAAAAAACTCGTTACTTAATTGTGTTTTCGCCCGAATAATTCTACCTTTGTTTTCATAAACCTAAAAACCCGGTAAGTCATGAAATACAAACTATTAGTTCTTGATGTAGACGGAACTCTGCTCGATAGTGAGAAGAAAATCAGCAAGCGCACACTGGCCGCCTTGTTGAAAGTGCAACAGATGGGCGTACGCATCGTATTAGCTTCCGGCAGGCCCACCTATGGCCTTATGCCCATTGCCAAGGCTTTGGAACTGGGCAATTACGGAGGCTTCATTCTCTCCTACAATGGCGGGCAAATTATCAATGCTCAAAGTGGCGAACTACTCTTTGAGCGTAGGATAAACCCCGAAATGCTGCCCTATCTTGAAAAGAAATCCCGTAAGAACGGGTTCGCCATTTTTACGTATCACGAAGATACCATCATCACCGACTCACCCGAAAACGAGCACATACGCCGCGAAGCCGAGTTGAATGGCTTGAAGATAATTGCCGAAACCGAATTCTCGATAGCGGTGGACTTTGCCCCTTGCAAGTGCATGCTGGTAAGCGATGACGAAGAAGCCCTCGTGGGACTGGAAGACCACTGGCGCCGGAGGTTGAACGGAGCGCTGGATGTATTTCGTTCGGAACCCTATTTTCTGGAAGTGGTGCCCTGCTCCATTGATAAATCCAATACGCTGGGTGCCTTGCTTGAGAAGTTAGGCATCAACTCCGAAGAAGTCATCGCCATTGGCGACGGAGTTTGCGATGTCTCCATGATACAATCCGCCGGACTGGGTATAGCTATGGGAAACGCCCAAGACTCGGTGAAGGTCTGTGCCGACCGCATCACCGCCTCCAACGATGAAGACGGCGTGGCCGAAGCCGTGGAGAAGGCGATACTTGCCGAAATCCGCCCCGCCGACGTGCCCCTGGATCAACTCAACCAGCGTGCCCGCCACGCATTGATGGGAAATCTGGGTATACAATACACTTACGCCTCCGAAGATAGGGTAGAGGCCACCATGCCCGTGGACGAACGTACCCGCCAACCTTTCGGCATCCTGCACGGAGGTGCCAGCCTGGCATTGGCCGAAACCGTGGCCGGACTGGGTTCCATGATACTTTGCAAGCCGGACGAAATAGTAGTCGGCATGCAAGTCAGCGGAAATCATATTTCCTCGGCTCACGAGGGAGACACCGTAAGGGCTGTTGCAACCATCGTGCATAAAGGCCGCTCCTCGCATGTGTGGAATGTGGATGTGTTTACTTCCACGGCCAAGCTGGTGTCTTCGGTGCGTGTAGTCAATAGCATACTGAAAAAGGGATGATCGAAAATGAATTGGACAACGGGCCACAAGAACCACCCGTTGAATCCGCTAAGAAGAACAATACCCGGACCCTCGTAAAAAGAACACTTGCGATTGCCGGTTTAGCCTTGGTTGTATATTTTTTGTACTCCATCGTTCACCTGTTTGTTTCGCCCGACCGCAACATTCAGCAAATCTACCTGGTGCCCGAAGACGCGGCATTTATCATCCAGTCCTCGGCGCCCATCGACGATTGGGCAAAGTTCAGCGGAAGCGCAACCTGGCAATGCCTGAAGCGGGCGAAAGCCTTCGAGGACGTCACCCGGAATGTGGAAACGCTCGACACCGTGGTTCGAAGCAATAAAATGTTGTTATCGCTTGTGGGCAAACGGGATATGCTCATCTCAATCCATAAAGTCCGTGCCCGCGATTGGGATTTCCTGATTGTGCTGGACATGCAAAAAGCCTCCAAGATGGACTTGTTGAAGGATCAGCTTGAAACGGTGCTCACCATGGCGGGCAGTTCCGTAACCAACCGGATGCACAACGGGATTAACATCCTCGAAATGCGCGATCCGGATACACGCGATATTTTTTATTGCGCTTTCGTGGACAACCATTTTGTAGGTTCCTATACCTCCAAACTTGTAGAATCGGCCATCGACTCACGCAACAAGCCCAAAATCGGTCTCGATCATTCTTTTATCGAAGCCGAAAAACGGGTGTCCGGCAAAGGACTTGTCCGCGTTTTTATCAATTATGCACGCCTGCCCCAATTCCTGAATATTTATCTGGGAACCGGAAACGAGTACATCGATATGTTCAGCAATTCCATGGATTTTGCCGGACTCTATTTCAATACCGACCATAAACGGATGGAGGTGAAAGGATATACCTTGCGGAAAGATACCGCCGATCCGTACATCATGGCCTTGCTGAACTCGGGCAAGCACCGGATGAAAGCCCACGAAATCCTGTCCGGACGGACGGCACTCTATACCAACATCGGTTTCAGCAATCCGGTGACTTTTGTAAAGGAACTGGAGAATGCACTTGCGATCCACGACCCGCAATGGTGCGAATCTTATAGGAGTTCCCGGAAGAAGATTGAAAGCCTGTTCGACATCTCTCTGGAAGAAAACTTCCTGAGCTGGATGTCGGGAGAATTTGCCATCACCCAATCCGAGCCGGGGCTGTTGGGGCACGATCCGGAACTGATTCTGGCCATCGGCGCCAAAAGCATCAAGGACGCCCGTAAGAATATGGAGTTTATAGAAAAGAAGATCAGGCGGCGCACCCCGCTCCGGATAAAGACGGTTGATTATAAGGGATTTGAAATCAACTATGTGGAAATGAAAGGCTTCTTCCGTTTGTTCTTCGGAGGGCTGTTCGACAAGTTCGAAAAACCCTATTACACGTATGTGGACGATTATGTGGTGTTTAGCAACAAAGCCTCGTCCCTGCTCTCATTTGTAGAAGATTACGATCAGAAGAACCTGTTGAAGGATAATCCGGGCTTTAAAAATGCCTTCTCGTACCTGAATTCGAGCTCTACCGTTTTCTTATATACGGATGTACATAAGTTTTATTACCAGTTGAAGCCTATGATGAATGCCGTTACGTGGGGAGAGATACAATCGGACAAGGACATTGTCTACTCATTTCCCTATTGGACCATGCAGATTACGGGAGACGGCCAGTCCGCCTCGTTGCAATGCGTGATGGACTATAAACCTTATCAACCGGAAGAAGTGGCCGTAGCGGTGGTAGTGGACGATGAAGCCGACGAAGTAATGAACGAAGATGCCGAAACGGAGAAGGAGCAAATGAGTGAGTTGCAACGCTTCTATGTTGAGAAATTTGAGGGCAACGTCTTGCGGGAGTTTTATCCCGAAGGAGCGCTGAAGAGTGAAGCGGAAGTGAAAGAGGGAAAGCGCCACGGACGCTATCGCGAATATTATGAGAACGGCAAACTGAAACTCCGCGGAAAATACGGAAATAACATACCCAAAGGCACATGGAAGTACTATACGGAGGAGGGAGAGTTTGAACGGAAAGAGAAGTATTAAAAAAGAGAAAAACAATGCTTGCATATACTTATATTGAACACGGAAAATTTGAACTTATAGAAAAACCGAAACCCGGGTTGAAAGACCCCCGCGACGCCATTGTCCGCGTGACGCTCGGCAGCATCTGCACCAGCGATTTGCACATCAAGCACGGTAGCGTGCCGCGTGCCTTGCCCGGAACCACGGTGGGGCACGAAATGGTAGGCATCGTGGAGCAAGTGGGCGCGGACGTCACTTCCATCAGGCCCGGCGACAGGGTTACGGTGAACGTAGAAACCTTTTGTGGCGAATGCTTCTTTTGCCGACACGGATATGTGAACAATTGCACCGATGCCAATGGTGGTTGGGCACTGGGTTGCCGCATCGACGGAGGTCAGGCCGAGTACGTCCGCGTGCCTTATGCCGACCAGGGACTGAACCGCATTCCGGATGCGGTGAGCGACGAACAAGCGCTCTTTGTGGGCGACGTGCTTGCCACGGGCTTTTGGGCGGCCCGCATATCGGAGATTACCGAAAAGGATACGGTGCTCATCATCGGCGCCGGCCCTACCGGAATCTGCACCCTGCTTTGCGTGATGCTCAAGCACCCCCGCCGCATCATTGTTTGCGAGAAATCTCCTGAAAGAATACGCCTTGTGCGTGAACATTATCCGGACGTACAGGTGGTGAAGCCGGAGGATTGCCGGGAGATTGTGTTGCGGAGTAGCGATCATGGCGGAGCCGACGTCGTGCTCGAGGTGGCAGGAACCGACGACACCTTCCGTCTGGCGTGGGAGTGTGCACGCCCCAATGCCATCGTCACCGTGGTGGCTCTCTACGACCGCCCCCAGGTGCTTCCCCTGCCCGATATGTACGGAAAAAACCTGACCTTCAAGACCGGTGGCGTGGACGGGTGCGATTGCGCCGAGATACTTCGCCTGATTGAAGAAGGCAAGATAGACACCACGCCACTTATCACACACCGCTTCCCGTTGAATGAGATTGAGGAGGCTTACCGGATTTTTGAAAATAAACTGGACGGGGTGATGAAAGTTGCGGTATCTGAAAAAGAAAAGAAAGGAATAAGAGTGATTAGGGTTTAGTGATAAGTGATTAGCACCATTCGGTATATGATTTCAGTGGATTCTTTGTACCGGAGACATAACAAATGATGCGGGAACTGTACACCGAATGGTGCTAATCACTTATCACTAAACTCTAATCACTTTATCCATACCCTTATTAAAAAGAATACAGCCTTATGCCCATTATTGAAATATCCTCCTTGTCGCACCCCGGAATCGAGGTGTTCTCCACCCTCACCGAGGCCCAGTTGCGCAATCGCATCGAGCCCGATAAAGGCCTGTTCATAGCCGAAAGCCCGAAGGTGATCCGTGTAGCATTGGATGCCGGATATGAACCTCTGGCCCTCTTGTGCGAGCAAAAACACATCACCGGTGATGCCGCCGACATCATCAGTCGTTGCGGCGACGTGCCCGTCTATACGGGCGGACGGGAGTTACTCGCCACGCTGACGGGCTATGTCCTGACGCGCGGAGTGTTGTGCGCCATGCGTCGCCCTGCGCCTCGCACGGTGGAAGACACATGTCGGGATGCCCGGCGTATCGTCGTCATCGATGGTGTGGTGGACACCACGAACATTGGTGCCATTTTTCGTTCGGCGGCCGCCCTCGGGATGGATGCCGTGTTGCTGACGCGTAACTCTTGCGATCCGTTGAACCGTCGTGCGGTTAGGGTGTCCATGGGTTCGGTCTTTTTGGTTCCCTGGACGTGGCTGGACGGCACTCTCAGTGATCTGGCCCACCACGGCTTCCGCACCGCCGCCATGGCACTTACGGACGATTCTATCTCCATTGCCGATCCTGTCTTGACGTCCGAACCCCGGCTGGCCATCGTGATGGGAACGGAGGGAGAGGGGCTTCCACCCGATACGATTGCGGTAGCGGACTATGTAGTCCGTATCCCGATGGCGCATGGGGTTGATTCGCTCAATGTGGCGGCGGCCGCCGCCGTGGCGTTCTGGCAACTTAGGGCTACGGATTAAAACTATTCTTGTTTTAATTTCGATATGGATAATCTTCGGATGTATAAAGAATTACTTGCGGATAAATATTTCTAAGGAAGGAATTCCATGTGGCTGTTGGATGTGTAGAGAGGAAGAGTATGGCCGTAAGGAATATAAAAGAGAAACTTGGTGCATTATCAAAGAATGAGCCAATAGATTAAAATACCATTCCTCGCTCTTTCTATACTATAAGCGTGAAATGGTATTTTGTTATTCAGTGCGTAATGTTGGGAATTCTTGTTTTTTTATTGATAATTTATTATAGGTTACTTACCAATACAGTATATTTACATCACTGATTATCAGTGACTATTCATTTTAATCGGTACAACCTGTCTTTTTACAAGTACACAGAATGTGGGGACAAATGCAAACCGTTGTATTTCATCGCTTTGCATATACGTGTTGTACCGCTTTCTTTCAGCCCTTTTGTGGAATGTCCGCTATCAGATTCAACGTGTTGAACGATAGGGTATTTCCGCAGGTATGTTACAGAACGCTTGTTGAATGCAAAGGTAGTGGTTTTCTTGGAAATTCTGTGTTTTGCGGTGGGATTTTTGCACTCTGAGTATTTGGAATATTTGATTCGTTGGAAAAAGTGTAACGAAACTGAATTATTCGCTTGGGAAAGTGTGGAATGGTGCCTATGTACTTTAATTTGTGGTTTTGAATCTTACTGTATTATACCTTATCTGATATAATAATACTGATGATGAAATAAATTATACCCCTTGTGGTATAATGTTGGATATTTGTATTAACTTTGCACCCGAAAAGGTATAAAGTTGAACGCTTATGAATAATCTCTCTACTACGGTCAAGATGTTGCGAAAGCAGTATAACCTGACGCAAGAGGAACTTTCGTTGAAGTCGGGGGTAGGATTGCGCTTTGTGCGAGACCTTGAACAAGGAAAGGAAACGCTGCGTCTTGATAAGGTGAATCAGCTTCTTGACTTCTTCAATTATGAAATGGTTGCCACTATAAAGCCTAATAATCAATGAGACAAGCCAGTATATTTTATAAAGACCGATTGGCAGGGATTCTTACAGAAAACGATGCAGGATATGAGTTCCGTTATTTGCCGGAATATCTCTCTTCGGAAACTGCAAAGGCAGTCAGCTTGACATTGCCTTTACAGGCAGATGCATATACAAGCCCTGTGCTGTTTCCGTTCTTCGACGGTTTGATACCTGAAGGATGGCTGTTGGATGTTGCATTACGGAATACTGACATCAGCATTCTTGACCGGATGTCGTTGCTAATGATCTGCTGCAAGGATTGTATTGGAGCAGTAAGCGTTATTCCTATGGAAGAAAAGGAGGTAAGCCATGTGTAATTGTCTGTATTGTTATCGTCCGCTCCTGAAGGGGGAAAAGGATATGCATCAGGCTTGTATAAAGAAATTCTTCGACACAACAACGTTGCCCGTTCTTGATTATACGACGGAACGATTAGACCAGCTTGCTCTGCAAATTATTCAAGACCAAACCTCTTTGACTGGTGTCCAGCCGAAATTGTCTTTGCATCTGAATGAGCATGAGGGGAGCAAACGATTGACTATTGTCGGGCTGTGGGGCGGTTATATCTGTAAGCCACAGACCTCGCAATATAAAATGATGCCGGAGGTAGAGGATTTGAGCATGCACCTTGCGGAGGTTGCACGTATAGAGGTGGTTCCTCACACGCTGATGCGTATGGCAGACGATACACTATGCTATCTTACCCGCCGAATTGACAGGACTCCTGTCGGAGAGAAAATAGCAATGGAAGATATGTGCCAATTGACGGAAAGGCAAACGGAGCATAAATACAAGAGCAGTTATGAGCGTATCGGCAAGGCTGTTTTGAAATATTCATCTTTGCCTAAAATGGATGTGGTCAATTTCTTCGAGCTGGTACTTTTCTCTTGGCTGACAGGAAATAATGATATGCACTTGAAAAACTTCTCTTTGTATGAAGCAGCGGATAAAATACGTTTGACTCCTGCTTATGACTTGCTGAACGCAGCTATCATAAATCCAAAGGATGATGAAGAACTGGCATTGACCTTGAACGGACGGAAGAAAAAGCTTCAGAGAGAGGATTTTATCAAGGCAGCAGTCACTTTGGGTATAGAAAATGTGATTGTAGAACGACTGATAAACAAGTATATCAAACTATTGCCCAAGTTCGAGACTGTTATTCAAAACTCTTTCCTAAGTGCTGATTTGAAAGAAAAGTATTGCGAATTGTTAAGGGAACGGCTTAAAAGACTTTCATAGAAACCATAGTAAAACTATGAGTGTAAATATATAGCATTCAAGAATTTGATTGTGTTATGTGTGTTTATGCACTGTAATAGATGGTTGTAACTTTATTGATAAATTATCGAAGAGAATATGTATATATCAAAAATTCATATTGTAGGTTATAGAAATTTCAAGGATAAAGAAATTTCCTTCAAAGAAGGGATAAATGTTATTATTGGCCCAAATAATGCAGGTAAAAGTAATTTACTGCATGCTTTAGATTTAGTGTTAAACGTTGAAACAACCAAAAAACTTTCTTTATTCGATTTTTGTAGAGATTGTTCAATTGATGATTTGAAAGAAACTGCACCTAAGGTTCGTATTGAAGTATTCTTTAGTGAAAGCGATGGAGAAGCGAGTGATTCTGATGATTTGGTGATGGTAGCTCCATGTTTGATAAAACTAGAACATCCTTATGAAGCTCAAATTACATTTGATTATTTTCTCCCACAAGAGGATGTAATTGAGTACAAAGAAGCCGTAGTAGACGCAATTACTCAAGACGAAATCTGGAATATTATTAGAGACGAATATTTAAGAAAATATGTTTCTCGTATGTGGGCTGGAAATCCTATGAATAACGTAAAATTAGATGGAGAAACAGTTGATAAAATAGATTTTGAGTTTCTTGGACCAATACGAGATGTTGAACGAGATTTATTTTCTGGAAAATCTCCACTCTTACGTGAAGTTCTTAAGTTCTTCATGGATTATGAAATCAAATCGGATAAAGACAAAACAAAAGATGTACAAAATTCGGAAATCAAGGAAAAACATACAGAATTTGTAGCTAGTATAAAACCCTCTCTTGATAAAGTGCAAGAAAGATTAGTGCAAGGGAAAGAACAAATCTTAGCTTATGCTAAACAAACTGGAGCTTCGGACTTTCATGGTGCTATTCCTGATTTTAGTGGAACTTTGTCAGAACCTGATTTCTTAGCAGCTTTACAGCTTATGATAAAACATGAAACTGGTATTGATATTGCTGCAACTCATAATGGATTAGGTTATAATAATTTGATATATATGTCTTTATTGCTGGCTAAGATGCAAGCCAATGCCGATGAAGGATATTATAGACAAAATGCTAAAGTATTCTCTGTTCTTACAATTGAAGAACCGGAAGCTCATTTGCATCTTTCGCTTCAATATAAATTCTTGAAATATTTGAAAGAAGAACAGGTCAAAAAGATGAAAGTTAGGCAGCTTTTCATTACAACCCATTCCACAGAAATTACTTCTGCTGTTTCTTTGGATGAATTGATTTGTTTGTATAATAATTTTAATAATGAGGTTTCGGTTGGTTATCCTGGAAAAGTATTTAGTAATTCAGAAGATGATATTATTTCCAAGCGATATGTACAGAGATTCTTAGACGCGATAAAATCTGATATGCTTTTTGCTGATAGGATATGTTTTGTAGAAGGAAAGGCAGAGGAGTTGCTAGTACCTATTATGGCGAATTATATTGGTGAGAGTATAGAAGATGGTCATGTGGCAGTTATTTCCGCTGGAGGTCGATATTTCTCTCATTTTTTGAAGTTGTTTGATACTAACAAAAGTTCGTTTGCAATAGCAAAAAAGGTTGTATGTCTTACGGATAGGGATCCTGTATGGCGAAAAAAGGGAGATTCCGGTTCTTTTGAATGTTGTTATCCATTTGAACAGGGAAAAGAAGATTATGAATATAAAGATCATGCTAAAGAAATGATTGAGGCATATAATGAACATCCAAACATTAGAGTCTATAGTCAAGATGAAGCTAAAGGTAAAACTTTAGAATATGACCTTATGTGGTACAATTCAACTTCTGACTTATTATTAGTCTCCAATTTGCAAAATCTAAGTGAATTGGAAGTAATTCAAAAAACAGAATATCCTGCTTGTCTTGAAAAAATGCGAATATCTTCAGAAAACAATCGTATAAAGGATGCTTTAAATAGCGGCTGTGGGTGGACGGATGTGGAAAAAAAGAAAGCGTTATTGGCTTCACGTTATTTGAATTCTGTTGGTAAGGGCGAAAATGCATTGGAACTCTCTATTGTCCTAAAAGATAATATAGACAAACAATATGAAGATCGTAAAGATTTTGTGATTCCTGAATACATAAAAAATGCATTGATATGGCTACTCCAGTAATAGCATCAAATACTAAGATAGATACCGAGCAACATTTCATGGTCAAAGCTGGACCAGGGGCTGGTAAAACATATTGGCTTATTCAACATATAAAACATGTATTGGCTTCTTCAAGTAGACTTGGCAAGATAAAACAAATTGCTTGTATCACGTATACTAACATCGGGGTAGAAACTATTCTCAAACGTTTACCCAATTGTGCTGAACGAGTGGATGTTTGTACGATTCATAGTTTCTTGTATGAGAATGTCATAAAGCCATATTTTAATTTTATTGCACAAGAGTATGATTTTGCAATTGAACAATTAAAAGTCATTGATGATACCATACTAACAGGGAATGGAGTTATATATAAAATAAAGATGAATATTCCAAAAGGATACATTTATGAAGATGAAGCATTAAAAAACGCATTGACAATATCTAGATGGCAAATTGACCAGCAAGGATTGAAATTTAAACCTCCTTATCCACAAAAGTCTTCTAAATATATAATTCCCCAAGCATTTTATGATGCCTACAAACAATATGCTTGGGGGCATGGTATTATGCATTACGATGATGTAATATTCTTTTCGTATCAGTTGATATTAAAATACCCATTTATAGCTAATGTGATAAGTGCGAAATATCCATATGTTTTTATTGATGAATTTCAAGATTCCAATCCTATTCAAGTTGAGATTTTAAAAATAATAGCATCAACTCATCTTTCTGTAATTGGAGTAATAGGAGATCGTGCTCAGGCAATCTATGGATTTGCAGGCACGGACTCAAATATGTTTGATAAATTCACACTTGAAGGAATAAGGACATATGAAATTCAAGGAAATAGAAGAAGTAGCGAGGAAATAATTACGCTTCTTAATGCAATACGCCCAGATTTACAGCAATATGCTGTAAATAGTAGGCATATAGAAAGTCCAATACTATATGTTGGGGATGCAATTGATTGTTACAATAAATTTAGGAAACATTGTTGTTCTGATATAGTAACATTATCATATGCCAAAATAACATCAAATGCCTTAAGGAAACAGTTAGGACAAATACCTAAAGATGAAAATCTATTTAATTTTATACCAGATGATAACTGGAAACGTGTCAAGGACTTGAAAAATTGTATAACAGCAATAGAGAATGCTTTAGCTGGAGTAATCAAAGACGCTTTGAAAGATTTAAGAAAAATTGAATCTGACGAACGGAAACAACTATCATTAATAAGTAGATTATTAACAGATTATGATGCATATAAAAACCAAAGTGCAGAGAATTTTATATCCTATTTAAAACGAGATTTAGGGCTTAATATCTCAGGATTAAGTAGGGGCAAAGCTAAAGATTTTTATTCTAGTAAAACTTATATGGATTTAGCTTTATATGTATCTTCACCAGATATATCAAACATTCAGGATAAGACTATTCATAAAGCGAAAGGAGATGAATTTGATAATGTTATGGTGGTGTTAAGAGAGGAAAATGACTTAAAATTCTTAACTCAATCAAATTTGTATGCAACATCTGATGAGCATAGAGTATATTATGTTGCTATCAGTCGTGCAAAAGATCGATTGGCAATATGTGTTCCGTCTTTATCTAAAGAAGTTGAAATGAAATTATCTTCCTTACCAATTAGTATTGTAAGAGGTTAGTGGAATATTTTAGCTGTTTGATATGAATTCTGTTTTTGAAGATTACAAAAGTACAAAAACAATCCGACTATCGAATATAATTCGCTATATTTGCACTATAAAATCGCATTAAACAATGAAGCTAAATAAAATAAAGACTGTTTTGTCGGATAAAGGTATCTCTCAGACATGGTTGGCTAAGCAACTTGATAAAAGTTTCAGCATGGTAAATGCTTATGCGTGCAATAGAACCCAGCCGAATTTGGAAACATTGCAGAGGATTGCCGAGATTTTACAGGTGGATTTAAAGGATTTGATAACAGATAAAGAGGAAAGGTAAAATGCAATGAAAAACTTTACGGAGAATACAAGAGTACAAGTCCCGGCTGCATTGCATCTTTGCAAGCTCGGTTATACATATTTGGATGATATAACATCATACAATCCCCAGACGAATATTTTGACGGATATTTTTATCCGCTCAGTAAAACGTCTGAATCCTGCTTTGACTGACTTGGAATGCAGCCAGTTGCTGGATAAAATTATCGGAATCTTGAATAACGATGATTTGGGCAAGGAATTCTATACTATGCTTTCCTCCAATAGTGGCGTGAAGTTGATAGATTTCGCTGATGCGAACAATAATGAATGGCACGTTACGACAGAGTTTACATGCGAAAATGTTGAATCCGGTGATAGCTTCCGTCCAGATATTACGTGTTTTATAAACGGCTTGCCTTTAGCTTTTATCGAAGTCAAGAAGCCTAATAATCACGATGGAATCTTAGCAGAGCGGGATAGAATTAATAAGCGGATGCGGAATAAAAGTTTTCGTCGCTTTATCAATCTTACCCAATTGATGATTTTTTCCAATAATCAGGAATACGATAATGAAAACAGGGTTCCGATACAAGGGGCGTTTTATTGTTGTGCATCAAAAGAGAAAGCTTTCTTTAATGTGTTTAGAGAGGCTGATGCTACTTTCGTGTCGGAATATCCATATATAGCGTTGACGGAAAATACAGAAAAAAAGGTTCTCAGACATAGGAATTGTGTCGTTATTAAAAACTTGCCAGATTATGAAACAAATAAAAAGGTAGATACTCCTACGAATCGTGTTTTGACATCAATGCTTTGCCGGGAGAGGCTTTTGTTTCTGTTAAGATATGGCTTTGCGTATGTTAATCGAACTATAGAGCTGGAAGATGGCAGTAAAATCACAACTCTCGAAAAACATGTGATGCGCTATCAGCAATTGTTTGCTTCATTGGCTATTCGCAAAAAACTATCTAAAGGTGTCAAGAGTGGAATAATATGGCATACGCAAGGCAGTGGCAAGACAGCATTGGCGTATTATTCAGTTCGCAGTCTGACCGATTATTATGCAAAACGTGAGACGGCTGTTAAATTCTACTTTATAGTGGATCGTATTGCGCTGATGGAGCAGGCGAGCGATGAGTTTGTTGCACGTGGCTTAGTTGTAAGGAATGTCAATAGTAGGGATGATTTAATGAAAGACATTCGTGATACTACCCCTGTGGTGAACAGTGAGGGTAAAGCGGAAATAATGGTTGTAAACATACAGAAATTTAAGGAAGATTCTACCAAAATACATATAGAATCTGGATATAACACTAATCTTCAGCGTGTATTCTTTATAGACGAAGCACACAGAGGATATAGTCCGCAGGGTAGTTTTCTTGCAAATCTTTTAGAAGCAGATAAGGATGCTGTAAAAATCGCATTGACAGGAACTCCTTTGTTACGAGAAGAAAAAGAATCTTGGCGTGTTTTCGGCGATTATATTGATACCTACTATTATGACAAATCGATAGCAGATGGTTACACGTTAAAACTGATGCGTGAACCGATAGAAACCATATATAAAGAGCGTATTGAGAGCATTCTTGATAAATTGGCTGGAAACGTAGAAGTCAAGAAAAGCGATATAGACAAGAATAAGATAATTGAGCATGAAAGTTATCTGAACGCTTTGCTTGATTATATTATTTCTGATTTGCGGAGATTCAGAAAAGAACAAGCCGATGATTCCATCGGTGCAATGATTGTGTGCAAAACCAATCCACAGGCTCGTGAAATGTTCCGTTTATGGCAGCAGCGTTTCAGATTCGCACAGCGTATTGAAGATAAGTGGGAAGAGCAGTTGGGAATGGTGGCAGAGCCAATGGTTGCGTATGGTCATGCCAAACCATTGCGTGCTTCTCTGATACTGCATGATGAAGGTGACAAATTAGAGCGAAAAGCATACATTGAAGAATATAAGAAGCAGCAGACTGTAGATGTACTGATTGTCAATCAGATGTTGCTTACCGGATTTGATGCTCCCAGATTGAAAAAACTATATTTGGGACGTAGCCTTGACGGTCATGATTTGCTACAGGCTCTTACGCGTGTAAACCGTCCGTATAAAGATTTCAAATATGGCTATGTGGTTGATTTTGTAGATATAAAGGAAAACTTTGATTCGACAAATGACCGCTATTTGAGAGAATTAAACCGCACGGCGGATATTAAGGAGACCAAACAGAACGAGCCTGTTGGCAATGCTATTATCGAAGATAGGGAAGAGATAATAGCGAAAATGAAAGAAATCAAAAGTGTTCTCTTTAATTTCACTTGCGATAATCCGGAAGAGTTCAGGCAAGAAATCGACGAAATAGAGGATAAAGACAGGCTTTATGAATTACGGTCTGTATTGAATGATGCTAAAGCTATTCTGAATCAAGTCAGAGCTTTTGGCGATGATGAATTGAAAGAAAAAATAGAGTCTTTGGCTTTTGGTGGCATTCCTACTTTGATTACAGAGGTTACACATCGCATAGAGAGGATGAATCTGTTTGAAAGTACAGAGCATAAGGCAGATGTTTCCGGAATAATCAATGTTGCTCTGTCAGAATTGGAATTTGAGTTCAAAAAGGGAATGTCCGAGGAACTGCGAATTGTAGTTAATGATATTCGTGAGCGTTGCGAAAAGGTACAAGCCGAATTTGATGCCAATTTTGATAGAAATGAAGAAAAATATGTCATCCTTGCAGATGAGTTCCGGGCATATTTCCGTAAAAAAGGTTTTGTGCCGCAAAACACTCAAGATGCAAAGGACAGCATTGATTACATGGATAATGTAATGAAAAAGATTCGGGAAATAAACAGGCGGAATAATATCTTGAAGAAAAAGTATAAAGGTGATGAGCGTTTTGTGCGTATTCACAAGCGGATCGAGGAGGAAAATCAAAAACGTGAACAGCCGATTATATCGGCACACGAATATGAAATAGCCGAAAACCTGTCCCAGATGAAGTCTCAAATAGACAATATGTTATTCCTGAATATCAATATTTTGGATAATGAAGACGCTTTTAAGCGTGATGTCTTGGCTATTATTGGTCATAAATTGATAGACCTTGGAATCAAGGCAAATTTGACAGACCGTAAATATATCAACAATCTTATCACAACGGAATATTTCCAACAACGTAATTTTGCATATTGATTATGAGCGATATAAATATAACAGAATCAACGATTGCCCTGATTGATTCTTTGAAAAGTACAACAGGTGCGTTTGGCTTGGCAGGAACAGGAAGCGAATATAAAATCGTCACAGAAATGTTTCTGTACAAGTTCTTTAATGATAAGTTCGGCTATGAAGCCAAACGAGATAAAATGTACGGTGAACGTCTAAGCAAGGCAGAAAAGTGGGATGCCGAATATGACACATTTACAGAGGAAGAGGTGGAAGACCTTTTCAGTTATTTGTCGGCTTCTGTACCGAGACTTAAACCGGAACATACGTTGTCACATCTATATAATTCCACAGGAAAGGGAGATTTCTCTACATTATTGGATGCTACCTTAATAGATATAGCCAATATTAATGCCGACACTTTTTCTGTAACAACTTCCGGAAAAAGCAAGGTGAACATCTTCAGTGCCATAACAACATTCGTAACTGATACTCAAAAGCGTGATGAATTTGCAAAATCGCTGATGCGCAATGTCGCCTCATTCAATTTTGAACATGTATTTATCGAGAAGTATGATTTCTTCTCAAGAATATTCGAGCATTTGCTGAAGGGATTTAATAATGCCGGAGGTGGTAAATATGCTGAATACTATACTCCACGTGCCATAGCACAAGTCATGGCGAGATTATTGGTCGGGGACAATGCGGATTTACGTGGTGTAACTTGCTACGACCCATCGGCTGGAACAGGTACACTGCTTATGGCTCTTGCTCATCAGATAGGAGAAGACAGATGCTCGATTTTCAGTCAGGATATATCAGAGAAGTCGAGCGAAATGTTACGTCTGAATCTTATTTTAAATAGTTTATCCGCATCTCTGCCAAATGTTGTACAGGGTAATACATTGACAGAACCATCACATACAGAATCAAATGGTGCATTACGAAAATTTGATTTTATCGTCTCAAATCCTCCATTTAAACTTGACTTCCCGGAGTATCGTGATACATTGGCTGCTGATACGATTCGTTTTTGGGCAGGAGTTCCGAATGCGGTTAAAAAGGTAGATCCGATGAAACCTAAAATGGCAATTTACACATGTTTCATTCAGCACGTCTTAAATTCACTGAAGACAACAGGGAAAGGTGCAATAGTCATTCCTACAGGATTTATTACAGCCAAAAGTGGGGTTGAAAATAGAATTTTACACCGTGTGGTAGATGAACATTGGGTTTATGGCTGTGTATCTATGCCAAGCAATGTATTTGCTACCACTGGAACAAATGTTTCCGTTATATTCTTTGATAAGTCGGCAACGACAGACAAAGTAATTTTGATTGATGCAAGTAAATTAGGTGAAGAATATAAAGAAGGTAACAACCAGAAACGACGTTTACGTGATAATGAAATAGACTTAATAGTCAACACATTCCGTAACAAGGAAGCTGTAGAGGATTTTTCAGTAGCTGTTACTTACGATGAGATAAAGGAAAAAGGATATTCTCTTTCTGCCGGACAATATTTCG
>ERZ791868.875-NODE-875-length-19604-cov-4.241854_pt1 | contig 19604 bp, 20 predicted proteins | sample MGYA00510281_ERZ791868 | MGnify/ENA primary metagenome ERZ791868 (study PRJEB30046, sample SAMN00792046) | human gut metagenome | study: EMG produced TPA metagenomics assembly of the A metagenome-wide association study of gut microbiota in type 2... | reverse complement strand
TTGTCCTGCACCAGCAGATGACCGCCCGGGAATATCTGGGCTGCGTGCTGATGTTCGCGGCGGTGGTCCTGGCCCAGATCCCCATGCCCCAGAAAAAGGAAGCCAAAGCCGAATAAACCGAACCCATAACAAAACTGACGCTGCTGCCGCGGCGTCAGTTTTTTATCCTCCGGTGCTTCCCATACACAGGAATTCCTCCGGCCCGTCCCATTTCTTCACAAAAACGTAGTGCCCTCATACTATTGACATCAGGGACAGGGTCCGATAAAATGAGAATGCCATATCGACACAGCGCTGAAAGGAGGTTCCGCTATGCTGACGGTGCTGAATTCCTCCCACGACCCGTTTTACAACCAGGCGTTTGAGGAGTATGTGTTCGAGCATTTCCGCGAGGGTGAGATATTCCTGCTGTGGCAGAACGACCCCGCCGTGATCGTGGGCAGTTATCAGAACATCTGCCGGGAGGTTCACGTGGAGCGTCTGCGGCAGCTGGGGATCCCGGTGATCCGGCGCATCACCGGCGGCGGCACGGTATACCACGACCTTGGGAATCTGAACTATACATACATTTCCGACGGCGGGGCCGCGATAGACTACGACCAGTGCCTGGGGCCTATCCTGGCGGCGCTGAACGACATCGGCGTTCCGGCCCGGAAAAACCGGACCTGTGACATTGCCATCGGCGGCGGAAAGATCTCCGGCAGCGCCCAGCGGATGACAAAGGGGCGGCTGCTGCACCACGGCACCCTGCTGTTTTCCTCCGACCTCGGCGTGCTGGATCAGATCACCACCCACCGGAAAAACGACTGCTTCCGGAGCAAGGGGACCCAGTCCGCCATCTGCACCGTCACCAATATCCGGGAGCACCTGGCCCGGCCCATGACCATTGAGGAGTTCCGGGAGCGGCTTCTGGACCGGATGGTGCCCCCCGGCAGTCCCCGGCTGACGCTGACGCCGGAACAGGAGGCGGAGGTCTGCCGCCTGCGGGACGAGAAATACCGTTCCTGGGAGTGGACCTGGGGCAAAACCCCGGCCTTCACCTATGAAAAAACCGGCGTGTTCGCAGGGGCGCCCATCCGGGTGGCCTATCAGGCCAAACGGGGGATTGTGTCCGGTGTAACGGTGGACTGTCCCCTGCTGGACGGAGGCCTGGCTGCCGCACTGCTGGAGGGCGGACGGCTGGACCCGGAGCGCTTTTCCTCGGTCTGTCTCCGGGTGGCCCCGGATCGGGCCGATGAACTGATGGACTGGCTGATGTAGCCGGATATTCTGCGAGAAAGGGAGATTTTTATCATGGAGAAAAATATTGTCATGCCCCGGCTGCGGCCGGAGATGGAAAAGGGCGTTCTGTGCGCCTGGCTGAAGGAGGAGGGCGAGCCCGTTTCCGCCGGTGAGCCCCTGTTCGAAATCGAGACGGACAAGGTGGTCAACCAGATCGAGGCCACCCAGGACGGCGTGCTGAAAAAGCAGCTGATCGAGGAGGGCGACACGGTGGACGTGGAAACGCCGGTGGCCATTCTGGAAACGGAGTGAGGGCCGGCATGGAGAGAAAACCCGATTGGCTGAAGGTCCGCTATAACCAGGAGGCCGTGGATGAAGTGGCGGAGCTGATGCGGGACCTGAAGCTCAACACCGTGTGCAAGGAGGCCAACTGTCCCAACCTGGGGGAGTGCTACCGGAAGCACACCGCCACGTTTATGATCCTGGGAAGCGTCTGCACCCGGAACTGCCGGTTCTGCAACGTCACCACCGGGCGGCCCCTGCCGCCGGACCCGGAGGAGCCCATGAACGTGGCAAAGGCCGCAAAAAAGCTGAATCTGCGCCATGTGGTGCTGACCTGTTCCACCCGGGACGATCTGCCCGACGGCGGGGCGGAGCAGTTTGCCAAATGCGTCCGGGCCATCCGGGAGGTCTGTCCCGGCACCACCGTGGAGACGCTGATCTCCGACATGAAGGGGGATCGCGCCGCCCTGGACATGGTGATTGCCGCCCATCCGGAGGTGCTGAACCACAATGTGGAGACGGTGCGGGAACTGCAAAGCGCCGTCCGGCCCCAGGCCCGGTATGAGCGGTCCCTGGAGGTGCTGCGGTACTGCAAGGAGCAGGATCCCACCCTGCTGACCAAAACCGGCTTCATGGTGGGCCTGGGCGAAACGGAGGAGCAGATCGACCGCCTGATGGACGACATTCTGGAAACCGGCTGCGACATTCTCACCATCGGCCAGTATCTTCAGCCCACGCCGCAGCATTACCCCCTGGCCCGGTATGCCACGCCGGAGGATTTCGCCCGGTGGAAGGAGCTGGCGTTGGCTAAGGGCTTCCGCCATGTGGCCTCCGCGCCTCTGGCCCGCAGCTCCTATAAGGCCTGGGAGGCCCTGGAGGACGTGCATGATCTATATTGAGACCGGCTCCACGGACGTTTACTACAACTTCGGTCTTGAGAACTACTTCACGGTGGAAAAGCGCCTGCCGGACACGGTGTTTCTGTTCTGGCGCACCACGCCCACGCTGATGGTGGGCAAATACCAGAACGTGCTGGAGGAGATCAACAAGCCCTATGCCGACGCCCACGGCATCCACCTGGTGCGCCGCATGAGCGGCGGCGGCACCATCTATACGGACCTGGGCGGCTGGCAGTTTTCCTTCATCCAGCACCGGGAGGCCGGGGAGATCGAGTTTGGCCAATACATCGCCCCGGTGATCGGCGCACTGGAAGAGATGGGGGTCCGCGCCTCCTTCAACGGCCGCAACGACCTGACCATCGACGGCCGGAAGTTTTCCGGCAACGCCCAGTACCGGCTGGGAGACTGCATTGTTCACCACGGCTCCCTGCTGTTTGACACGGACATCCGGCAGATGGTGGCGGCCACCACGCCGGACAGCTACAAGATCACCTCCAAGAGCATCAAGTCCGTCCGGGACCGGGTCACCAACATCTCCGACCATCTGCCCCAGCCCATGGACCCGGAGACCTTCAAGGAGACCATGGTGCGCCATATCATGAACGGCAGCACCGCCGTCTACACCGTCACGCCGGAGGACGACGCCCGCATCCGGGAGCTGGCCCGGGAAAAATTCAACAGCTGGGACCGTATCTTCGGCGCGGACCCCCAATTCAACATTGAGCGCACCGGCCGCTTTGCAGGGGGAAAAATTCAATTTAAAATCGAGGTCCGGAAGGGTATCATCCGCAGCGCCTCGGTTTACGGCGACTTTTTTTCCACTCTGGACGCGGAAGCAATTTGCTCCGTGCTGCCAGGCTGCCGTTATGAGCGCGGCGCGGTGCTGGCGGCGCTTGAGCCCCTTGGCGGGGCCGTGTACCGCATCACGCCGGAGGAAATGGCCCGGACGATTGTGGACTGACCAAGAAAGCCGCAGCCACCCCCCTCAGACCTCCATAATAAAACTGACGCTGCTGCCGCAGCGTCAGTTTTATTATGCGTATATGGTTACAGGTTCTTCTCGTAGGACTCGATCATCTTCTTGAACGTGTGACCCGTACGACTATCGTCAGCAACAGCCATTGCGGCCACTGCATTCTTGTCTGGCTTCTCGGATACACCAATGATGTTACCTGCACGAACTCTGAGATTTGCCAGATACTTTTCCGTGACTTCGCCGGTGAATATCTTGATCTGGAGCTGCATGGTGGTTTCATCGACCATGGTGGCGAAGATCCTGTCAATGAACTTGTCCACGAAATCTTTGTTGACGACACCCTTTACTGCATCCCGCTCAGCTTCCTTCAGCACCTGGCGAATGGTATCAAGGTGCTTTTTCAAATCATCGGCAGACTCACGCTGGGCATATAGTTCGGACAGTAGTTCTCTTGCTGTGTCTATTTCAGCAGTACACTGCTTGTTCATGGACAGGAAATCCCGGTCGCTCATTTCTCCGGTGGCGGCGAGCTGGAGCAGCTTCTGCTTCTTTTTTTCCGCCAGTTCAATGATTTGCTCCTGTTCTTCAATTTGCTCAGTGATCCCACCGCTGCCCGCCAGACTGGTATATAGTTCCATGTATCGCTCAATCTGAGCTTTTGCATCTGCCTCGGTATCCCTCATCACTTCCAGCAGGAGAGGCTTTATCTCGCTTTCGTACACCGCAAAGGACGGACAGGAGTCGCTTCCGTTTTTGATTTTGCCGGAGCATACCCATTTACTGTTTTTGTTACCGGAGCGGTCGACAGTGTCCCGCCGATAGTAGGCTGCTCCGCAGTGGGTACAGTATAATTTTCCGGTCAGAAGGTTTGCATGGTTGCTGATTCCCTGGCGGGCCTTTACATCCTCGCTGCGCTTTTTCAGCACGGCATTGGCCTGATCCCAAATTTCTTCCGTTACGATTGCGGGGACAATTTCTCCTGTTTCATCCTTGAACATGACCCATTCCTCCGGTGGGAGGAACTTCTGCTTTTTGGTGAACATATCCACGACCTTGACCTTGTTCCCCACATAGTAGCCTTTGTACTTGGGATTTGCAATCATGTTAGACATGGTGGTGTGGGCGATTTTGTTGCCATTGTGATTGCGGTAGCCCTTATCCCAGAAGATCGTTTCAAGTTGCTTCATGGAATATTCGCCGGTAGCGTAACGCTCAAAGAGTTCGCGGACCATTGGCGCTTCGGTTTCGTCGATGACCAGTCTTCCGTCAGCTTTTGTGTATCCGAAGATGCGGCTGTTGCCAAGCACCACGTTGGATTTGATTGCCTGCTGATGACCGAACTTCACGCGGCTCGAGAGCTTGCGCAACTCGTCCTGTGCGATGGAGGACATGATTGACAGGCGTAATTCTGAGTCCTCGTCGAAGGTATTGATGTTATCATTCTGGAAGAACACACCGACGCCGTATCCGAGAAGTTGCCGTGTGAACTGAATGGAGTCCAGTGTGTTTCTTGCAAATCTGGAGATCTCCTTTGTGATTACCAAATCGAATTTGTCCATAGCCGCATCGTCAATCATACGATTGAAGTTCTCACGCTTTTTTGTAGAAATGCCAGAGAGGCCTTCATCAATGTACCCAGGGACGAATGTCCAGGTCAGATTTTTTCTAATAAGATCCTCGTAGTAGGCGATCTGGTTTCCAAGCGAGTTGAGCTGTTCGTCGCTCTCGGAGGATACTCGGGCATAGTAGGTCACCCGCAACGGGATATCGTAAACAGAACGTGTCTTGAGCATCATTCGGATGGTATGAATGTCCATGACTCCGCCTCCTCACTTTTCGTTTTATCATTATCATAATCAGTATATCATTTCCGTATGAACAAAGCAATATGAATTTCGAAAAAGGGGGAGCATCGTGTGCGATGCTCCCCGAGAAAACTATTTAGCGGTGGACGGCGCTAACCCGTTGATCAGATTTTTCATACGATTTCGTTCTGTTTCCGTGATCAAGCCCTTTTCGAACAGCGTCTGGTTGTAATAGTGAAGCCAGATCTGTTCCGCCGCGTGTCTCTTTTTCTGTTCCAGTGATTGGGTGTGCTGCGCAGTCACTGCCGCCCACCTCCTTTGCTGTAAAAATTATTGCCCCGACAGGAAAGAAAAATACAGGTCTTGAGTAACACCTCTATCTGAAAATGAGAAAGGCAGCAGACCGTTACATGGTCTGCTGCCAGGTTTGTGTTTGTTCGTTCGATTGAAAGTCCGGTTCTGTTGCGGACTTGTGTCTGTTTGCTGCAATGACCGATCCAGCCACCATGCCAATTGCCGCACCGAGATTTTGTGCCGTTGCCTTGGCCTCCATCTTGCGGCGCTGTTCCTCCGGATCATCGCTGTCGGCGTCCATGGCACTTAGTCCAGCAAGAACAGATGCCGCACCAATTCCCACACCACCAGAATGATGGTGGGCAGGTACATCTGCAGTTGTATCCGACTCGCGGACTCTCTCACGGAATCGCTCGCCCTGGAGAGTTCGGTGGAGTATTCCGCGCTGGCTCTCCCAACCTGTTTCCCGAACTCCTTCAGCGCTGCCTCGTGATCCCACTGCATCCTGTTCAGTGTGCGCTCCACGCTGTTCTCCATCTGCGTCCAGTGCCTGGTACTGCTCTCGTTCAGTTCCTGTACTGCTGTCTGCATCTCGGAAATTGACGTTCTGTGCTGCTCCATCAGGGACTGCACCTGCGCTTTGAGTTTCGCGTCCATCTGCTCGTCCGTGAGCAGATGCTCCACGCTCTCCTGGAGCCGCAGAACGGACTGTCCGGTCAGCTCCACCGCGTTGGTCAGACCTGTCCAGTTCTCCTGCGTCAGCGTAACCGCTTTCTGGATATTTCCGGCCTTCTCTATATTGCGGCTCAGAGCCGTTTGCTGCATAGCTTTCATATCCGCCATGCTGGGTCGCGTATTGCTGCGCTCGAATGTAGAATTCATATTCCATGTTCTCCTTTAAATATTTTTCTTCGTGTAAACGAAAATCCCGACAGCTTTTGCCGTCGGGTGTGGTGTAGGTGATATTCGCGCGGCTGTCCGTCCACTTGACCTGGTAGCCTTCACTCTGCATCAGCTCAATGAATTGCTCCTTGTTGATGGCGTACTTCATGCACTCGTCGATCTGAATGGCGAGAGCCACTTTCCAACTCTCGCCGCGCATCGCCGCATGATACTCTGACTGTCTGATGCCGGAGGTCTGCTGTTTCTTTGGCTGGCAGATGGACAGGCCATGACGCATACAGATCTCATCTGAAAATTTTCGGAGCTGCGTCAGATCGTCTTTTTCGAAATGCAGTTTCCTGCCGTTTTCAAAACTGAGCGAGTTGATAATGAAGTGGGAATGGATGTGCTCTGCATCGGTGTGCGTTGCAACGATGACTTCGTAGTCCTTCCACTGCTGCGCCAGCTCCAAAGCAACGGCGTGTGCTTCCTCTGGTGTGATGTTTTCCTCCGGGTGGAAGGACTGCACGAAATGAAAATACATTTTGCCGGCACACTTGCCGTACTGAAGTTTGGTGCTGATGAACTGGGTGTAGCAAATCTCAGGCTGGCAGTTGATTCCTGTGACCAACTGCCGACCATCGGACTCGATTTTCTTCTCCTGCATGACGTAGTCCAACGCTGCAGACAGTCCGGCACGGCATTGTCCTTTCGGACGGTTGATTGGCGTGACCGTTGCCATGACTCACGCCTTCCTCTCCAGAATTTCTTTCAGCAGTTTCTGGATCTCCAGATAGAGTTCATAGGTTTCACCGACGTTGACGGAACTGATCCTGCCCATGTTCGCCAGCGTGGTGAGCTGATTGAGATTTGTTCCCTGCCGCCGCAGCGCACGGGCGCAGTCATCGAGACCATTGATGTGTACGATTTCTTTCCCGACGGCGCAGGTGGTCAGATACTTTGTGAGATCCATCCCCACGGACTTTGCGTTCCGCCGAATGGTTTCCGCATCACATTCCGTGACACGGAAGGTCAATGAAACCGATTTTGTGCGGTTGACTTTTTTCTTCAAATGAATACCTCCGTGATAAAAGTGGGTCCGGGCTTCTGCCCAGAAAAGAGATGCCGAAGGCAGTACGCCGCCGCCCAACAGGGCGGCGGTGGACAGCCAAAGGCGATGCTCGCTCCCTCCTAAAGGAGGGACTTTTCTTCCTCTGCCGGAATCTTCCGCTTTTCTCCCCGAACATGGCGGAAAATTGGAGTAGTTTCCGAGGTGGGGTGTTTACCCGGCAGAGGTGGAAACAGCCGACAAATCGCCTCCTGTGGCCTCACAAGGGTCGATAGGGTCAAACCCCGGCGTGTCGACACTTTCGGCACGGTGCAGCTCAATGATGCGCTTTCCGTTGCTTCGTCGGAGAATGACTGTAACACCGATTTGTCTTAGAACTGCAATGCTTTCCGAGATCAACCGAGCAGCTTTCTTCGGTGTGATGCCCAGCGTTCCGTCAGGGTCGATCGCTTCTGCGAACTCAGTAGGAGTGCCGATATACTCAGTACGGTTCGACATGAATGCAGAGATAGCGGCAGGGATACTTCCGCCGGGAGCGACCTTGCTGTCGCTGATGAGTTGCCACACGTTATCCTCGTTGCGTTCCAGTTCTATCTCCCGGTATTCAATATCACGACCGATGCAGGAGAGCTTTGCACGACCACTGCCGCGCTTATCCTCCACCAGTGTGAAGCTGGAATCCACCGCACCACTGATGGCAGTGGTACCGGAGATGCGGTTGAATACATCTTCGTCACCTTCTTTGCGCAGATGATGAATGAGCAGGATGGCAGTATCGTGCTGATCTGCAATACGCTTGAGCAGAGAAAGGTCACGGTAGTCATTGGCGTAGGCGTTATCATTTTTCACGCCGCGCACTTTCTGCAGCGTGTCAATGATGATCAGCACGGTGTCGGGATACTCTTTGAGGAACTGGATGAGCTGCTGCTCCAGACCTTTTTCCAGAATGTTGCTCTCCGTACAGAAACGAACGTTGGACGGAACCTCGTCCGTGATACTGAAGAGCCGGTTCTGGATACGGCGGGTGGAATCTTCAAGGCAGAGATAGAGCGTAGTGCCTTGTTTCGTCTGGAGATTCCAAACGGGTTCGCCTTTGGCGATGGTTGTAGCCAGCCAGAGAGCCAGCCAGGATTTTCCCACCTTCGGTGCGCCTGCCAGAATATGCAGGCCCTGGGAGATGAGGGAGTCTACCACGAAGTTTAGCGTCTCCATGGGGATGCTCAACAGGGTCTCGCCATCGATGGTGTTGAGGGGTTGAACGTTTGTTTTGTACATATGGTGTACCTCCTTAAAAGAAATAGAATACTGACCTCACTGAAAAGTGGGGCCAGTATTCTTATTGCAACTGAACGATTTTGTGATATTTTGAAGAACTGCACAAAAGTTTTCCCGAGCTGGTTGGTGCGGACGGCAGCGGTTGGTTCCGCCGCCATGTTCACCGTCTTGCCCGCTTTGTGCTGAATGATCCTGATAAGGTGCGTAAGACGGTCATCCCAAAGGCAGAGGTTATAGAAAAAAGTTTTGACGCCGCATGGCGGAATAAGGTGATTCAGTTTCAGGTGCCGCTGTTTTCTGAGAATACCAAAGGGGCGTGGACACTGCGCTTCGATGATATTATTGCCGATGCACTGGAGTTGGGACCACTGCAAAATGCGGAACGTGAGCTGCCGCCGGAGTATCTGGAAAAGCTGCGTGCGGTCACGCCAAAGGAGATCCCACTGGAAGTCATAAAAGCGCTGGTTCTCTATTACATGGCGCACAGGCAGGACGATACCAACTGGGTCGTGCTCCCGACAACCAATTTCGAGGCATATTTTGGTACGGCTTTCGGAAGAAAGTATTTGCCTGCCCTGCCGAAGGAAATGTTTGAACGCGGGGACTCCGGATATGGCATCGGGCGCTATCTGGTGAGACCGGTTTTTTTTACCTCAGATATGAAAAGAGAGCATTCTACTCAACAAAATCGTGTGTTGAGATAGGATGCTCTTTCTCATATCATCGAAACTAAATCCCCAATACAAACTCGTAATCAAGCTGTTGCTTTCGATACTGCCAGTCTGGCATGTATATCGTAATGAAATCGTAAAAATCCTTGTCATGATACGGGTAAAGAAAGTGGGCCAACTCGTGCAAAATGACATATTCTACGCACGGAACGCTTGCTTTGTACAAATAGAAGTTCAAATTAATTTTTTGATTATTCCTGCTGCAACTACCCCATAATGTTCGCATTTTCTTGACGCATATTGCCGGACGCTCAACGCCGTGTTTTTCAACAATGGGATACAATCTATCGAGAACGTCTTGAAAATACTCCTTTGATGCTTTCTGCCACCAGTTATTTACTTGCCTGTCGATTGTTGGCTGGTCGGTTTCTGGTGTATAAACATGGAGGATACCATCTTCGCACACAATTTGCTTGCGGCAGGCACTGTGTACTTGAATTGTAAGCTGTCTACCCAAGACACGAGTGGATGACCCTGATACAAAATGTTCCTCTTTTTCGATTGCCCGAGTTTGAACAAAGAGATCCATTTTCTCTTCTATCCAACTCATTTTATCGTTAAGGTATTCGACGATCCACTTTTCTGGTGTTCCGACCGGCGCAGACAGTTTTATTTCACCAGAAGGAAACACTTTAAGACGCACCTGCTTCATTTTCTTTAAGGAAACCATTACTGGGAACGAGGTTCCTTTTATAGTAACTGAAAAATCCATATCAATACCTGCTCATCGCTGTCTTGATTGTATTTTCGATTAAGATATCCATTTTGTCGATAGGCAATTCCACGCCAAATTCATCGCAGAAATCCCATAGCAAATCCTCTACGGCTTGGTTCATCTTTTTGTGAATGGGAGTGCTGCTTCTCCAATCGACACGCGCAAGTGATTGTACCGCCTGTTTCATATCCAGTGCAAGCTTGCCAACAGCATCATCAAATTCCAAACTATCTTGACCATACTGCTTAAGAGTATCAGAGACAACACCGTAGAATGCTTTTGCATCACTGTCGTTTGAGATTGAAGCCGGATAAGAATGCCCAGTGAAACCCTGTCGGAGATCTTCTGCCATTCGCTTCATGCTGGCAAGATATACATTTTCATCTCTGGATCTTCTGTATTCCTCAATGGTCTCGCGGATTCTCTCTGAAAACCGCTTGAATAGCATAGGATCTTCGTATCTTCTGGATTCCAGTTCAGATACAATACGTGTGTGGATGTATGCAGCTTTTGCTTTCTGGCCTTCAACTTCTTTGAGTTGCTTATCCATTGCAGCCTTATCATGAATTGCCACCGGCTCAACTACGATTTCGACAGGTTCAGAAGTAACGAAGGTATTTAACAAACTTCTAATACCATCTTCGTACTTACTAAAATCAACTTTCTCTGCATAGACCATCATCAACGCAGAACGCAGTTTTTGGAAGAACAGTAAATCTGCCTTATATTTCTGCATCTGCTCAAAACCAATGCTCTGATACAGGGAATAATTGCCGACTGCCATGGTCATCATCTTGGAGAAAGCTGCCAGCCTCTCATAGAACTCTTTTCTCAGTTTTTCACTTTCAGCAGGATCCTCATTTTCAAAAAAAGCAACCCACGCTCTGGGATTGTTTTGGTCAAAGGATGCGTTGCCAAAGAAATCCCAGAGTTCTTTATGTGCCTGCTTCAGTTTTTCTTGGCCCTCTGCTGCGGTTGCAATAGAATCAGCGATGTCAGCGGGATCATAGCCGGACAAACCAGACCGATCATCGCTGTACATTTCCATAGCGTTGTTCAGATTGCCAAACAAGCCCCAATAATCGACAATTAAGCCAAAATCTTTTCCAGCAGCAATTCGATTGACACGCGCAATTGCCTGCAAGAGAGTGTGCTCCTTCATGGGCTTATCAATATACAGCACGCTCAAAGGCGGAGCGTCGAATCCAGTCAGTAGCATGCTTTGAACGATGACGATATCTACATCTTCACCGCCAATAATATTGCTTTTTACGTATTCTTCATAATCGTCGTATTTGGTACCAAACCGGGGTTCAACTTCATTTTTGAAGAAATCGCGGATAATTGCTTTGTCGTTCTTGGTAACTGTTCCCTCGTCACCCTCGGTGGAAACTGAAGAGTCACAGATTAGTGCGGCGGCTTTTACCCCACCCAAGCCGTTGATGGCACGCTCCAACTGGACTGCAAGTGCACGAGTAGACACCGCAGCCATAGCCTTAAATCCGCGAGGTTTACAATAGTTTAGAAAGTGTTCATGAATATCAAATGCAATCATGGACAGACGCTGCTCCGTCTGCGCCAAGTGTATGAAAGAACTCCACTTCCTGCGCATATCTTCTTTTTGCGGTTCGGTCAGTGGTGCAAGAATACTCTTAAGATAATCGTCGATTTTGTCACTGGTCACGTTCTGAGGAATAACACGGCCGTCATAAACCAGAGGAACAATGACCCCATCACGAATACCATCTTCAAAACGATAGGCGTGACCAATCTGTTTACCAAACTTTAGATAAGTATTGCTTTTGTCCTTTTTAAGTAAAGGCGTTCCGGTAAAGCCGATTTTGAAGGCATTAGGAAGCACATCGTTCATCATGTTATGGAACTCGCCAGTATGAGAGCGATGGCTTTCATCAATTAAGAGGAAAATATTTTCATCCGTGATTTTGGTACGAGCTTTTGCCGCCGCTTCAAACTTGTTGATCGTGGTTGCAATCAGCGTGTTCGCGCTATCCTTAAGCAAAGAAACCAAACCACGACCGGTAGTTGCCTCCACGGGGTCCATACCGGTGTGAACGAAGTTATCCCGCAGCTGTTTGATCAGATTTAGTCGATCACAAACTAATACAAAACGCGGGTTTTTTACACGCTCGTCAGCAATAATCCGCTTAACAAGCATGACCATTGTCAGGGACTTGCCACTTCCCTGAGTATGCCAAATAACGCCACCTCGGTTGGGGCAATCATCTTCGCCGTAAATGCGACGCATCGTATTTTCAACGCCAAAGAATTGCTGGTAGCGTGCAACCTTTTTGATGCCGCTGTCATACAGAATATAGAAACGAATAATATCCAAAAGCCGCTTCTTAGAAAGCATGGAAACGATCACTCTGTCCTGTTCGGTTATGTGGCCATCATCCACATAGCGTTTTGCGGCGTCCTCCTGCCATTGCACATCTTCTTCATGCCATTTGCAGTAAAACTCCTGTCTGGTTCCTGCGGTACCATATTTTACGGTTTCCGGATTCATTGCAATTGCTAACTGTGTAAACTTGAACAGTTGCGGGATATAATCCGGCTGCCAGTTGCGGACGTTTTGCTTCACGCCCTCTTCCACATCCACACTGGATTTTTTACATTCAATCACAACCAGAGGAATGCCGTTGACAAGTATAACGATATCCGGGCGTGCATATTTTCCGTTCGGACGCTCTACGGAAAACTCATCGGTAACCTGCCAGATGTTTTTATCCGGCTCGGTCCAGTTAATATAGGAAATATCAAAAGACTGTGTGTTTCCATCGTACAGGTTCACATCACAGCTTTTTCCATAGATCAGGCGGTCATAAACTGCCTTGCTGGAGAACATAAGGCCGCGTTCCAGCGGAGCATCCAGATCTCGAATGGCTTCGCCAATGGCCTCATCAGGGAAGGGTGTCTGCTTTCCCCTGTACACAAAGGATTGAGATGACAAAAACTTCCGCATAACATCAGGAAAAAGGACATGTGAAAGATGGCCGCGCTTCTGCTCGGCCTCTACACGGGGGATATATTGATACCCCATAGCTTGTAATTCTTTCAGCGCTCTGTCCTGAGATTCCGGACGCTCATTAAAAATCTGATGATTCGGCATAGTGAAAACCTCCGATCTGTATGATAAAGAGGCACAGCGGGGCACAAGGCCCCGCTGGCCTGGTACTGATTATCGCTTGTCCTTCGGCGGGCAGGGGTCGTTGCCGTGGCTATCAGAATTTTGAATTGTTCCATCCTTACGATGGGGAATCAACTCGGTACCCTGATTGATGCTCATTCTCCGCCCGGCATCCATGGCCTCTTTCTTGGTATCGTAGTGACCACTGCTGCGCTTTGCGTTTTCACGCTTCACATCCCAACCGCCGTCGGGATTGGGGACGATATGATGTTCTTTTCTTGGCATACCGTCACCCCTCAATCAAAGATGGTGCAGCAGGGACATTTCCAACTGCTGTTTTGGGGGCGATCCGGATGAATTTTGTTGTTAAGCTTTTTGCTTTCGCCGAAATCATGGTAGTTTCGGCATTCTTTTTCAAATGCCACTTTGGGAGAAGATGCATAACTGAATTTAAAACGCTTGTACGGCTCTCCAATATGCTGTTTCAAGCGAGTGTTCACATCGATATCCGCTCTGCCGACGTACTGCACGATGAAGGCATTTTCGTCGTTTACATATCCAAGCGCATAGTTTCCGGCACTTGTTCGTGTCACTACTTCGTCAACCTTATCCTTGTTAAAGAAATAAGGGCCGTTCATATTCAAATTTGCCATAAGTAACCTTTCTGTTGACTGCGTCAACGCGGCGTGCTAATATAAGCACGTAAGTGTGATTTGCCGTCTGCTTATGTTGAGTGATTAAGTTGTTGCCGCAGCTTAATCACTCATTTTTTATTCCCTCATAGGCCTCACCGCCTCTCTCTTTATTCGCCTATATTTCAGGGGTGCCGGTGCGGTTGTCGCCACACCGGCATTCCCATTAAGCGTTCACACGCACAAGTCCTGTCAGCAAAAGCTGCATCAGGGCCTTTTTGTACTTCCCGACCTCTGCCAACTCACGCTGATGAAGGGTGATAAGGTGGTCGAGCTGCTGAAAGAAACCTCCAATAGTCTGTTGCTCTCGCATCGTTGGCGGCATCATCAGCTCCATTGCAGCCATTTGCTTTCCCGAAACCTCGACGAAAGTTGATCCAGCCCCAACAAGCTCTCCATATCGTTTTAATTCTCCGGTTCGAGAAAAAATGAAGTAAGAATCAAGCGCTCCACGATGTGGGACAATGGACTGAAATCCCTGATTAGTACAGCCTTTTCGGGTTAAAATAGCTGTTTTCCCGATCCCTGCACGAGATGTAAACAGGACTGTACCGGGAGGAAGCATTTTGGCTGAACTATTCTCATAACCCAAGCCGGTTATCTTTTTCTGACTCGAATTTGCATAGATTTGATTCGCAATTTCAGCAGGTGCATACCAATCAATATCACCGTCCCAATAACTCTGATTTCCTGTACTTGGGGTTCCACCACCCACAATGTCAGCAATATCTCCCAACTTACGCTGTTCCCAAGGGGCAGAAAAACCGAGGAAGCGTCTTTTGGGGATAGTTTGGCCTTTCTGAGGAAACATTTCCAACAGGCAAACCTGTTTCAGTTTGTTCAGCTCGTCTATTTTACTTTGCTTCAGCTCGATCATCCGGTCAAATTGAGTAATAATCTCGTTGATACGTTCCTGCTCCTGCAAAGGAGGCAGTGGAATCCGCCCAAGTAAAACTTCTTCGTTGTTAACCTTCATGTCATTCTTGGCACCGCGTTTTACCAGTGGCTTCAAGTAATTATTCAAATAAGTATCAATACAGAAGTAGTTTTCGAGATACTGACCAGTAATTGGTGTGCTGCAATGATAAACGGCATACAGGGTAGACACAATACCAGGAACACCACGGTTCTGTTTTATTATGCCATAAGGGTTTTCCTTCAAAGGGCTTTTGGTGTAAACCACATCTCCGGTTTCTACAACATGGTACGGGGCAACTGACTGACCGGCGTAAGAACGGCCAAGAAGATCAATCTGATTTACAATACCTTGCTCACCAGATACAGAGAGAACATCTTCTTTGCCAAAGCGCAGGTCTTCGTTGCAGTCTTTGTTCTCACTCAGCACCGTATTTAATGCAACTGGTGTGCCCCATTCATCAGGGAACAGCATGGCGCGTTCTGTACTGTACTTCTCCGGTACCTTGCCACGGCGAACTGCCTCTATTCGTTTTTTGATTGATTCTTTCATAGTTCAATCCTCTATCTATAAATTGCGTAGCGCGGTAGCGAAGCTTGCATCGCCGGTGATAAGCAGTGCGACAGAGTATGCGGCAAATGATGCCGCCTTGGTAATTGCGGAGATAAACTGAGTGTTCATAAACTGTGCCATTGGCATCATCTCCTTTGCTCTTAAATGGGTTAGTGCGAATGGGATGCAAGCCCCTACCGTCTCCACAAATAAGTGGTAATTCAATTATCACCGCCGGGCTTCAGTTTTCGTTTTTCCTGCTCCCGCTCGATCTGAGCAATACTCTTCTGAGGTGTCGGTAGATCTTCCGGCATAGTGCCGCCCAATTCCTTAATGGTCTGGCGAACCTTTTTCCCGACCTCGTAGTGTGTATCATAAGCGACCTGTTTCCCCTGAATGTTTTCGCGACGCAGTTTTTCGTCGGTCTGCGTGGCGCGGAAGAGATTTGCGGCCAGTTCAGTGCTGCCCATGTGATCCAGAATCTTCTGGCTCTTCTTCAAACCCTTCCGAGCGTGGATCTCCTTAGCACCAAGGCCGCCATACAAGCCCTGGTAACCTTTGTTCTGAAAAATCGCATACTCACGCTGATCCTCAATGCCCGCCATCTGAGCGGCTTCTGCCAGCGACTTGTTATGTGCGATCATCTCATTGCGGATTGCCAGACGTTTCTGATCCTCCGACATTTGCTCATAGTTATCAATCAGTTCCTGCTGCCGGGTCTTTACCGCAAAATAGGACTGACCAATGGAGATAACCTCCTTCCGGGGATCGCCATTCATCACAATCAGATAGCAGGCATACCGGGAAAGCATGACATCATCAATCTGACGTTCTGCGCCGGAACCGATGTCAACCATTTTGCCGATGTCGGCAAAATGGTCCTCAACTGCGAAACCGCTGTTCTTACAAGCAAGCTTGGCACGCTCGATGGCATCCGAGAAACGGCGCCACTGGGCGTATTCCAGGACCAACTGGAGTTCACGAGCCAGCCAGTATTCTTCACCGTATTCGTTGACGTGCTTAATGCTCTCAAAGGTCTGCTCACTGTATTTTACAAGATCGCTCATAAACCAAGCTCCTTCAGATACTGAGCCATCTGGGCTTCGACCACTGCGATCTCCGCCTTGATGCGCTCGATGTTTCCCTGCACTTCTTCAATGTCGATGAGTTCCTCTTCCTCGAAGGTGTCTACATAGCGAGGGATGTTCAGGTTGAACTCATTGGCCTTGATTTCTTCAAAGGAAGCCACATGAGCGAACCGCTCCACATCCACCCGATCAGTATAGGCACGGAAGATATCGTCGATATGGCACTGATCCAGCTTGTTCTGGTTCTTGTCCTTGCGGTATCTCAGGTTGCCCTCCGCATCCTTGCCCGAAGCATCGATGAAGAGGACATCGTTGGTGGCACGGTTTTTCTTAAACACCAGAATACATGCCGGGATAGATGTGCCATAGAACAGATTGGCGGGCAAACCGATAACAGCATCCAGCAGATTCTTCTCAATGACAGTCTGGCGGATACGGCCTTCTGCAGAACCTCTAAACAGAACACCATGAGGAACAACAGCAGCCATGCGACCATTACTACGCAGAGAGTGAAGCATGTGCAGCAGGAATGCCCAGTCTCCCTTGCTGGCGGGAGGAACACCCCAGTCGAAGCGATGGAAGCGGTCAAGATTGGCTGTCATCTTGAATTTCTTTTCTTTGCCGCTATCTCCGTCATCTTGTCCGCCAGGATTGAAACCTTCTGCCCACTTGTCCAAAGAGAAGGGCATGTTAGCTACGATCACGTCGAACTGTTTCAAATTTCCATCGGAATCCAGATGCTGCGGATTTGCCAAGGTGTCACCCCAGGCGATGTCGTTACCACTGACATGGATGCCGTGGATGAAGAGATTCATTCTGGCCATTGACCAGGAGGAGCCGTTCATTTCCTGACCGTAGATAGCAACCTGATCCAGATTGCCTGCCTGTCGAGCAGTACGGATCAGCAGAGAAGCAGAGCCGCATGTGGGATCGTAGATAGAGTCTCCTACCCGGGGAGCGGTCAGCATTCCCATCAGTTCAGAAACCATACTCGGGGTGAAGAAACTTCCCGCCTTCTTGCCTGCTTCAGCAGCAAACTCTCCAACCATGTACTCGTAGGCGTCGCCGATCACATACGCAGGATCCTCTCCGGGACCAACCTCAATCTGAGAAGGCTCCAAGCACAGAGGCTTGAAATCTTCCAGAAGTGTGCGAAGCTTCGTAACTTTCTGCTGCGGGTTACCCAGCATAGACTCACTGTTGAAGTTGATGCTGCGGAATACGCCTCTCAGTTCTGCGTTGTTATCCTGAATGCCCTGGAGCGCAGTATTGATCATCTCGCCAATCTTGGGATCGAAGCGATTCTCGTACAAATAGTCAAACCGTTCTTTTCCTCCAAGAGAAAAGGGCAGATTCTTCTTAGCACGCTCAATGCGAACTTCGTTGCCCTTATAGCGTATTTCCAAGTCTCGCAGGTGCTCCTTATATGTATCGTCCAGATACTTAAGGAACAGCATAGAGAGAACAAAGTCCTTATAATTCGCTGCGTCGATGGTTCCGCGGAAAGTTCCTGCCGCTTTCCAAAGGGTTGCTTTTATATCCTGAGAAGTTGTCTTGCTCATTTTTCGGTTCCTCCACCGCTAATAATTTTCGAAGCCAACATCGACACCAAGCGGTCGTTTTCGGCTATATATTCATTTAACAACTCCTTGCGCTTTCGACTCAGTTTCCATATCTCGCCAACTTTGCGCTGCTCAGCGATTGGAACGATCGGAATTGCAATGGCTGCCAGCTTCTTTACTGAAATTGCTTTAATCGCCGCGGCACTACCGGTCACATGCTCTATTTGCCCGAGTATCTCTTTTTGCTCCAACAAATATCCAAGGTAATACGGGTCGACCTCGCCAACCGGCCTTACGACAAGTAAGTTTTGAGATGCTACCATGCCGACAGATTCGAGCGCCACCACATGTACAAACGAAGGATTTAATCGCTTAACAAGGATATCGCCGATCATCAGCCGTTGCTTTTCGGAAATCTCGTCGTTGCGCTTTTGCTGTTCAACCATACCCATAATGCCGGTATCACTAAAGTTGTTCGGCTGGACAACTTTATAGCGGTATTCACCACCAGTCCCAAAACCTGCCATACCCGTCATAACTTCTGCTACTTCGCCAAGCTGTCTTTCAACCGGAATCATTGGGCACCCCTCCTTCTGAGGATACTATAACACCCGCATCCGCATATGTCAAGGCGTAATTGATAAAATATTTCTCAGTTAATGAATAACATGCTTATTAAATAAGTTAATTTTGCCGTTACAACATGTTGATTGTTGTTTTCTTTGTTGTAAACAAGAAACTAAAGTTATGAGCTCGCACTATTTTAATACAAGTAATTGGCAGGCCGCCCGTATAGCTTTTGTCCATTTCAGTCATTAGTGCGGTACTACACTCCCAGACGAAGCCAAGCCCGAGGCAACCGCCTCGGGCTTGGCTTCACTTTTCAACAGATATGGCCATGTGCTGAATCAGATGGTTGATGATACCTGTATTTTGCTTAGGATTTTAGACTGTTATGCTCATTATGTACATGATTGCTTGTTTGTGTCCAAAAGCAGTCCTGTCGTTCCTCACGAAATTCATAGTTCGTACGGGGCAATTGTTCTTGACCATCTGGCCGCCCACGGAACCGGCCTCGCGGGAGGTCAGGTCGCCGTTGTAGCCTTCCTTCAGGTTGACGCCCACCTCGCTGGCAGCCTCCATCTTGAACTTATCCATGGCGGCACGGGCCTGGGGCACGTTCAGCTTGTTGGTATTCTTGGTAGACATGATTGCGTTCTCCTTTCTTGCGTTTTCAGCGAAAACCGCCGTTGGGTATCGCAACCATAGATTGTGCCGCCGATGCCCCGAATATGCGCCGGGCGCATCTGGTAAAATTTTGCGTTACTCTGTAAAATCTCAAAAAATTTCAGAAACCCTATCGCTTTTTTTGGTACTCTGTGCTATCATGGCCCTGGTTGCACAGAGAAAGCGAGGAACGATCACATATGCTGGATATTTTTGATATTCTGGGCCCGGTGATGGTGGGCCCGTCCAGTTCCCACACGGCGGGAGCGG
>ERZ791868.836-NODE-836-length-20360-cov-4.119724_pt1 | contig 20360 bp, 10 predicted proteins | sample MGYA00510281_ERZ791868 | MGnify/ENA primary metagenome ERZ791868 (study PRJEB30046, sample SAMN00792046) | human gut metagenome | study: EMG produced TPA metagenomics assembly of the A metagenome-wide association study of gut microbiota in type 2... | reverse complement strand
AAAATATATGAACTTTTCAAGGTACTATAGAGAAGCTTTTGACCCCAACATCATTTTATTAGTATAGATATCACCAGCTTTAAGCTCATTAACCGTAATGTATTTGGCAATCAAATCTTTGATCATTGCTTCACTCATCGTAGCATTCTCTGTTGTAAGATTAATTACAATTCCAGTTTCAGTAGAGGAAGCGCCAATAATAGCAGATTTAATCGTAGCAGCAAGAGTTGAAAGCTCTTTAAAGTCAGCGCTGTCAGAAACAATTTTTCCTGCGGTGATTAATTTAGACTGTAAATATTCAAAATATCCATTTTTACCGTATAAATCAGTTACTTTGATGATTTTTGCATTAAGTTCTTCAAGAGATATGGAACTACCAGCTAACATACCTGCAAATTCGTTGTTTATTATTTGTGAAACGCCGTTTTTAAATGAACCATTGGAAATAAGTTTTTGAATAAGACCTGCAGTGAGAGTAATGCCTTCATTATTTAGAAAATTATTAGACGAACCAGATGCGGAAGATTTACTGCCACCAGATGAATTATCAAGAAGATATGGAAGATCGAAAAATCCGTTTTTTGTTCTTGTCATATTGGAGAAAGTTAATTCAATATTGTTATCCATCATTAATGGATTGTATGTCATTTCAATCAGACGAAGTTTAACAACATTATTATCTCCTATTGTCAGATATAAATAATCACCGCGATTTATATTTTTTGTATAATCCTTATATTCACTTTTTGCCAAAAAGTTATCCAACGAGGTTATATATTGGTATTGCGGATGAGAAGATATATATAAATCATCAGACGCCGCATTGAATAGCTTTAGTTGTTCATCAATAGCAGAAACCTGATCGTCAGAATCTGTAAGGAACATATTATCATTCGAATATGTGCCATCGTAATAAACTTTAGATAATTCTAAAAGATCTTTTTCGGTAAATGATATAGTGTCGGACGGTGATGCAATTTTTTGATTTTTAGCATCAATAATACAATTTGATTTTTCGTCAACCAAATAATTATTGTTTTGATGTGTCCACGTTTCTTTATTAACCTTTTTTGTTAATTCAAGTCTTTCTTTGCTATAAGTATTTAAAACATCATTTGCTGCATCAATTTCAGATTGTCTCTGAGCATATGCTTCCTGGCATCCACCTACATAATTAGAATCTAATTGATTTTGAGCGTCCAGATATTTTGCATACATCTTATCATGAATGTCTTTAGTGTGAGAAGAATCTTCAGAATAGGGTTTATCGTAACCGCCCTTTTTGCAAGTTTCAACTGTGTTTTTATACTCTTGCAGCTTTACTTTTAATTCGTCTAATCCGTATAACTTCCAATCGGTCTTATAAGAATCTACATAATCTGCATTGTCATCGTCCGTAGGTAATTGACGATTATTCATTTCGATTTGAATAGATGGAAGAATTACATCTCGAATTTGATAATAATCATTAGCATCCGAAGACTTTTTTAAAGCATCCTCATCAAAGTTGCCATTGCTATCTACATAGAATTGCTCATAACCCTTGAGTTGGGCCTGGTAATTTGCTTGCGCTTCTTTTAATTCATCATCTGTAAATGTACTCCAATTTGTAGAGCAATCATCCAAAGGAACACGATCATACAATTCTGTGATAACTTTCATCTGTTGATTATATTTTCTAGTCGCTTCAATATAATCAATCCTACAGATTTCCACATCTTGTTTCCATAAATTATATTTTTGAATAAAAGCAGAAGAGAAATACTTTTCATTTAAGTAATAATCAATATTTTCAATATAGTTCGATCCAAAATTTACATAAGTAATACCAAGATTATCTGATCCTTGTACATAATAACGCGTAAACATTTTAGAATCGTCAACAGATATTTCTTGAGACTGCTGCAAATTTTTGAAATTGATATTTATATTTGTACTATTCCCGTAATTTTCAGGATGATAAGCGTTGATCTTCATATGAAGAAAATCAAAAACAAAAATACATTGAAAATACTGTGCCATATCCTGTGTGAAAAAAGAATAAACGTCCTGACTCTCAATATCAAATGCGCCTATTTCATCAGATAATAGAGTAGAAGTCTCAACATATTTACCATCTTTATATGTACGATATGTTTTTGGAATAGTATCTATTTCCCCTATTGACCAACCATAGACACCACCAGCTTTAAGAACAAGATCTAACAGACTTAATTGTGGATTATTTGGATTATAAAACTTGATTTGCTCTTTCGCGAATTCTACGTCCCCTATTTTCTCAACATTGTTATCCGCAAGCATTTCATACGAATCTGTTGTCCCTTGATTAATTTTAAAATTTTTTAAATCATGTTGCTCCATTTCTATCTCTGCTGAGTGGCAGGTAATAGTTTTAGTCTCTTTAATTCCATCATGTGATATTTTAGGTGCATCCATGATAAACCATCCAACATTATCGACGTATACTCGCATAAGCCAAGCAACTAAATCATATACGTTGGAATGTACTAATTTCGATAAACCATGTTCATCTTCGATTAAAATATTTTCATTAATGTCAAATGTTAATTCATATGTATTAATGAATTTGGGAGTAAGCTGAAATGTACTTTCTTCGATTCCGTTGATAGCACATAGAATCTTATTGTTTGGTGTACCTAAATACACATGGCTTTGTGTTGGTTGGTTATAACGATCATAAACAATGTTCAAAATTATTCACCAACCTTTCGTGCCTCAATATGTTTTATGCGAAAATCGCAATTACCATAGAATAAGAAGGAATTATCCCCATGAACTAATTGTATCCAATACATATGAGCGACATCATTGATGCCTAATTTATCATATCTTACCATCCGTCCAAGCTCATCATTAATTGTTAACTTCTGGCAATCCATAGATATATTTAAATCTTTTGAAACAGACAAAACCATAATGCCATTTTCGATGATATAATATACTTTTGAATCTGTCCTATAAAAAACCGTACATGCTGTTTCATTTCCATATACATCAATTAATTTAAATTGAGTCAATGTATTATCGCATCTCCAATTAATATCTTTGGTTTCTTCTGAAATGTCAAATTGTGCAGTACATGCATTTGATTTTGCATATAATTCAACATAAGAAATTAATTGTCCCATATAATTTGTATTAGAGGAAGATAGTGTTCCTGTTTCGCGAATCGTACAATCAGACATATTACAAATTACAATATCCCCATTTGCTTTTGGAAAAATATCAATCGTTGGATATACATAACTATTTAATTCATCACTGTTATTTGCGATTAGAATATTTTTATATGTTGAACATGATACGTTAGTTGTAATATCGTCAGTATAACCAAACGGGGTTGTGCATTTAAAATATAATTTTAATCCAAAGGTTTGAGAATTTACCGAATATGATTCAATATTGTTAAACCATCCAAAATAACGAATTGTATCATCTGCAGAATCATCGGTTCCGGAAAATGTCAGCCATTCTGGAAAATGAGAAGAAGTGAGCCATTTGGTAATTTCTCGACGCTCAGACTTTGTGATAATAGAATCACTTTGATTTAAATATGTGCATGGGTCTTTGATAATATCTAACTCAAATTCTAATGTGTCATTCCACTTATCATAGAAATAATTTGGTTCCGTTTTATAGCGATTTGCATCACCTGTCTCCATATCCCTATCCATTGCCATATTTACATCTGATCCACCTTCAAAATCCACGGATACATATTTCACACATAAATCACTTAATCGTTGTCCCATGAACGTAAAATTTTTAAATTCTTTTGCCATTTTGCACCACCTCCAAAAAATTTGTTATAGTTATAGAAATAGGAGAGTACCTTTGACAGTACCCTCCCATAAAAATTACATAATTATCTTGTGTCCAAGTTTTTTATACTGATCTGCCAGCGTATCGCATGTATACTTGCAAGACTGTTTTAATAACTTCTGAATATCAGGAATAGCACTTTTATCCAGATTTCCTTCAACATTTTCGATATTCAGTAACGCATCATAGTGATATGTTACATTCCCGACATTGCTGATGTTCTGAGGAATATTCGTCTGCACCAGATTTGGTGTAGTACTTACATTCATACCGAATTCCCGTGGATCAATTGCACTTAATTTAATCAAATTACTTACAAAATCGGCTGGTAGAATAGAATCTCCATCTTGAACAGGTGTAAGGACAGCACCATCTTTCTTGCGATAGATTAATTCTGAAACGCCATGATGTTTGGTGTCTTTATTTTCGTTTGTCCATACAAGCTGATCGCCATGAATACGATCCGTACCTTTTTCATAACCACTAATCTGACTAAGACGTACCCATCCAAGATCACTATAATTAGGATCATGCGCACTCTTGATATGGATCTTAAAATCACCAGTAGTACGTCCATTTCCGCCATATTCCCTAGCAGTGTAAGAGTCAATGACAACGGCACCAGGCTGACCGGAAAATCTACTACCTTTTGGAGCCATGCCCCAAGAGTCATTGTAGTAAGATCCTGTGAACGTTACGACATCGCCAACACGAGGAATTCCATCTCCACCAGTTTTTGCTGGTTGTGGTTTCGGCTGTGGCTTTGGTGGTTTTGGTTTTGCATTGACCTTAATTGATACCTTTGCAGACAATCCACTTCCATCAGTAGTGGTAGCAGTAATCGTACAAGAGCCAGGTTTCTTTGCTTTTACCGTACCATTGGATACAGTAGCAATTGATTCATTACTTGATTTCCAAGCAAGAGTCTTATTAGCTGCATCGTTCGGTCTGATTGTAGCAGTAATACTTGTGGATTTACCCTCTTCCAGTGTAGTAGAAGTAGGAGACACCTTTAGTTCCGCAACCTTACGATTCGTTGTATCTTCCGGTTTGACTAATTGATCCGCAAGATCACTGTTTACTTTTGAATTACTGTTGATTGGATCAGTTTTTGTACCAGATGCGGTACTGGATGGATTTTTATTTGCACTGGACTGAGACTGTGATGCATTGGAATTTTGATTCTTAACACCTGTCTCTGTGCCTAGATCGGACTGAGCAGTATTAAAATCCGTACTACCTACCCAGCCAGTATTTTTGATGATAGAATTGATTTTACCGTATGCTTCTTGATAAGAGGACACGGCTTTGTCAAGCATAGAATTGATGATCTCAAGCTGTTTGTCGGCATTATGACTGATTGCATACTCGGTATCATCAAGAGAAGTTTTCAGATCTTCACTGAGCTTATCGTAACCTTGAGACTGCATATCATATGCATGGTCACGTTTCGTCTGGTCAAGATCATCTTGTGCTTCTTTGAGTTGCTGCTTCAATTTCTTAACTTGAGATTGAGCATCGAGATTATTTCATTATCTTTTCATCTGTTCGCTACACAGATGAGAGCATATTCTGCTCCCCATATTTTCATATGGAATGGGACTATATCTTCTATTTGAATTTTATTTGAGGAATTGTAATTAAGATTTGAGGTATAAGAAAAGCATAATCATTTAAGGATGGATAACGTATCCATCTCAAAAAAACAACTATGCTTATTACTATTTTATTTACTTTTCTCATTTGAATGCTTTTTTAGTACATTGTTATTATAGGCTTCTTTCAAAATATCATCGTACAACACAATATGAGCATCTGTAATTCCATTGTATTTATCAATGTTTTGATGAGGAAAATGCGCAACCACCACTATTTTTCCGATATTATGTAACGTTTCGACCACCTTAATATAATCAGTATCTCCAGATACCAAAATTGCGATATCATATGCATTCTGAAAACCTTTTGCCAACATATGCGTAGCAAGATTAATGTCTGTTTCTTTCTCTTCAGTGGTATATGTTTGAGGATTATTTATGTCAAGTGTTACATTTTCAATGGTTCGTAATTCTTGTCTTCCCTCGATAATTTCAAAATAAGGAGAGTTTTTTATTCTACACAGCCATTCATAATATTTTGAATATCTTTCTAACTCCATGAGCTTATCACATGGTTTATAGGCAAACAAATATGTTTTCATTACTTGCGCATTAAATGGTAATTTTGCATTGATTGCTTTACCTAATTTTTGATAATTTACTGACTGAACTTTCCCAGTACTATGTTGTTGTAAATTAATGTTAAAATTTTGGTAATCAATAAACACCATTGTTCTCATCTTCGAGATTTCTCCTTAATAAAATTAATGAGGAAGTATATTTCAACTTCCTCCCTGCCATTTGACAGAACATTCATATACGCTCTTTTGAGCCAAATCATTAATTATTACATAATTAGTATACCATATTTTACCAATTATGCAATAGGGAACATTCGTTTCGAATATTCAAATAGTCTATATTTTTCAAACCGCCAATCGCTTGCGGTCTTACATTAAGGCATTACGCCACCCAATATGGGTTAGTCTCTGAACGTCTTCCATATCATTTCTGACTTAGGAAGTTCGCTGCGTCTGGGAGACTTGCACTCCCGGTTATCCCTAATTTAATTATTTCTTATGGTTTCTATCCAATAGAACTGTGAGTTTTGAACTCTACCGCATTCACGCCTACCGTTTCCGGTTACGTTGTAGCAAATTAAATCTTATGGGGATTCCCCGCAATTAAATAGATTTTACAGGAGCAAATAGTTCACCCCTTGAAGAGCCATAATCTGCGCCTTGATCGCGTTGATGTCATTACTTTTCTTTGATATTGATTTATCGTAGGAATAATAATCAGCTTTCGCTTTCAACGCCTCTTGTCTCTTCGTTACAATAGAGGTTAGATAATCAACCTCTGTACTCATAGCATTCTTATACAGATCAACCAGACTGTCCTGATATGATTTCACATCTGCAATCGAACCTTGAATACCTTCACGGTAATCTTTTGACTTGTCATTATATTCCGTTAAGGAAATAACCCCATTGTCATAAGACTCTTTTAGTTTTTGCAGACCCGTGGTATAATCTGCAATTTTTTGTTTTGCCGTACCAATACTCTGTTGTAAGAGAGCAACTTGTGCCAATCCCTCTTCAGTGATACGTCCTTGCTTATCAAGGAATGCATCATTGTTCAGAAGATCGCGGAAACTTTTCAGCTCATCTTCAAGGTCACTGTACTTCTGGATGGCATCGTCAAGTGGCTTAAAACGTAGCTCATAGATACTATCTTGAAGAGATTCATTGTCCGTAATCAGTTCCAGAGTATTTTCTTTTAGCGTTTGAATCTTTTCTGCATAATCTTGATACGATTTAGAATTGACATCAAGAACCGCCTGTTTCTTCCGGTATATTTCCATCTGCTTTAGATTCTGCTGTACCTGAGCGTTATTATTATCTATACGGTCAGTGTATAGATTCTCTGGCACATCACGATTCTGGGATTGCAGGTAAGAAATATATTTCTCCGTAATATCCGAATTACGTTTGATTCCGTCAATTACATTCTGGATAGTATCAATTTTAATCTGATCCAATTTATCCCGTAGTTCAATTAGACTGGTAGAAGCATCATAAATCTTAGCTGTGAAGTCTTGGATATTCTTCATAGCAGACTGGTATGCATCGGAACCTTTCTTTAATAAACCACTGGACAGCTGGGAATTGATTTCCTTCTGATATTCATTGAGTTTCTGCGTAAGCTGTTTGTAAGTATCTTCCTGTGCTTTGATGGATTTATTGATATTGGCATAATTGTCTGGATTGTCAATCGCCACACCCAGCGCATCGTTGAGAGAAATTTTGGAATCGGCTACGGTTTTTATCGCATCGTTGATGTCTACGATCGTATCATATTCTTTTTCAATGATTTCCAGACGTTTTTCAGCGAGTTCGGTAATTTTATCTTCGAGTTTGGCTACGTTATCAGCAGCGGATTCATATTTACTGTAGTAGTCCTTATACTCATCAATCTTTTTCTTCAGATCCTCGTTGGTTACTTTTTCCACATCAAGTGTGCCATTCTGGATTTTAGAGATATAAGAAGGATCAAGCCCCACGTTCGCCGCAAGCTGTAAATACTTGTTGGCTGACTGCTGATTTGCAGTTAATTCCTGCTGAACTTTACTGATAGCGTCATATGCTTTTGTCTGCTTCTGCGCCAGACCGATAGCACGATCAATGTTATCAACTGCAATCTCAGTAGCACGAGACATTTCCTTAAGAAATACTTCTATCCAGTCGAAGGTTTCCTCGGTTGCTTCTTTGGTGGAAGAGCTGCCGGAACTTCCTCCGGAAGAGCCACCGGATGAGGATCGAGTTGAACCACCAGAAGATGATCCACTGTTTCTACTACTACTGCTACCAGAAGATGAGTTATGGCTGGTATTATTCTGTTTCTTTTTGTCTTCCCATGTGGAAGAATCAGCTTTTGTTCCAGAACTTCCAACATTAAATCTTCCCGATCCGTCAGAGAACGCACTACCTAAAGAATAACCACCACCTGCAAGCTGTGCATGAGAGCCGGTAACATAACCATGTTCAAGCAACTGCTCCGTCTGATCACCGTTGAATACAACATCATCTTTCTTCAGATTAGCAAAAGTAGGATCGCCACCATTCAAGATAAACGCCTTACCATCCCGAACGATTGCTTCTGGTTTCAATTCATTTACAAGCGCATGTGGTTCATTGTGAGCAAGCCCCCAATTACGGCTTGCAGTACCTGCCGCATGAGCAGTTCCTATAGCGTGTGCCGTACCATTTACTCTTGGAACAGTACCATTTGTCTTAATATTATAAGTCAGACTTCTTGTTTTATTGCCTGGTAGATTTTCAAGTCCGGAAACAACCACACCGTAAGTAACTGTAGCATTTTTGTCTTCCGGATCATAACTGTCAATCGCACTATGATCAACTTTGTATTTGACAGTAGCGTCCTTATCTTTCGGCGTATAATTTACAATCGCTTCTTCGTTCACACCAGCTTTCACGAGTAATTCCGGCGTAATTCCAGAAATCTTTGCGGACACATCAGCAAGTGCATTCGGATCGAGATTGACTCCCGCTTCCACATTGATTGGATGGGTGATGATATTGGACAACTTCGACTGGAAATCGGTATCATCAAGACCTAACTTAGCCTGTGTGTCGGCATCCAGATTTTGTAACTGTCCTGCTAACTGTTGTACTTTCTGCTGTGCATCTGTGGTATCAATATCGATGCCCTGTGTTTTCATCGTGTTCTGTGCGTTCAGAATCTCTACAGCATTCTGATATTCCTGTAATTTTCCGATCGCATTGCCTAGTTCTCCGTCAACCTGCGAAGTATCAACCTGTAGAATAGCTGGTGTATTTTCAAGATTTTGCTTCGTAGCATACAGAGATTGTAAACTGTTGACAGCATCCTGTGTATCGGCATTAACAGGAATCGTACCGTCATCATTTCTGAACTGCTCCAACTGACTCTTCAGATCGGAGATCTTTTGATCGACAGAACTTGCATCCGCATCAATTACAATGTTATTTTGTCCAGCCTCTTGCTGTTTCTGTACCAGATAGTCAAGAATATTATTGGCTTGCTCTAATCGTTCTGTTCGAACTTCTGGTTCCAGATCAGCGTCATTGACTTGCTGAATATATTCCTTAACCTTGTCAATATCATCTGTGATTTCACTGAATGAATCTGTGTCCAGATTGATGCTATCAAGAGAAGTTTCACCCATTCCATCAAGAGCTTCTTTGGCTGATTGAGCTTCTGTCTTTAGTTGTTCCAGAGATTTAACCGGCTGATCGAGGTCTATGTCAAAGCCAAAATCATGCAGTTTTCTTAGTACTGATTGCACAGCTTCCACATCAATTCCCAGTGCATCCGCAATTTCTTGATCGTTTCCGACACCAAAATTAATTTGCCAGGAACCATCCTCGTTCATATGTGCCCATTCGGAATTAAGATTGGATATGTCCTGCAAGAATGCTTGACATCCTTCCTGTCCTTCTGTGAAGTAACGCTCCATCTTCGGATAGGATTCTTCATAGGCAGCCACGATTTCATCCACACTGGCATTGGTCAGATCCTTATTTGACATCAGATCAACAAACTCTCGGAATTTGTTTTCTCCCACAAGTCCTTTATCGTAGAGATCTTTGATGGATTCCATGTTACCCTGGATGGAATCATACATATTACCTTCTTCAACACCGGACATAGCATCCTGCCATTGTTGATAAGCAGAAGTAGCAGTTTGATACTGATATGCTAGATCTTCCAGAGAGGAAATATTATTCAAAATACCTTCGCGCTGTGCCTGTAAGCCGCTGACATCTTGACCTTTTACCATTGCATCGGCAATCTGCTCCTCGACTTGTCTAAGTGCTTCCTGTTGATCTGCAAGGCCGGAAAGATAATCCGCTTTGTTCATTTCAGATTGTTGTGCCTGTAATTTTGCAAGCTCTTCACGATTGATATGGTAACCGTCTGCGGTTTTCTCCAAAGCACGCGCAGCATCATCTCCGAACATTTCTTTAAATGCTTTCACATTATCGGCAGAAATACCTGCTCCCGAAACAGATTCAGACATAATCGTCTTGAGCGTTTCCAGATTTGCTTGTGCTTGCTGAATGGTAGTATTGACTTCTGAGAAGGAATCATCCACTTGATTCATGGATGCGGTTGCCGTCATACCCATATCCGTTAAGAGATCAACAACTTTTGCCACACTTTCAGCAGAATCATCGGAAACAATTCCGAGATCCATTGCTTCATTGACTGCCATTCGCAAAGCATCTTTGCCAGCTACAACATCACTTGTATCAAGATTGATACTCTTGAGGTCAATATCTGTGTAATTCTTCAACTCTTTGAGCTTTGAAAGTACGGTATTATTTAACTTATCTGCACCTCTGCCGGACAGCCGTTCCTTGAACTCATAAGTCTTTTCGGATGCTGTATCAATACCGTCTGCAATCTCATCGAACAACTCCTTGTATTTTTTTCCGGAATCTCTACTGACAATATTATCTACGGATGCTTTTACTCCATCTAATGCAGTCTTTGCTTCTTCAACTTTAGAAGTATCTCCACTTTGCAAAGCTTCGTTATATTTGTCCACTGCATCCGCATATTGCTGATATACTGTGGCTGGTTTATTGTTACCGTAACCTTCTGCAAGCATGGAATTTTTCAGATACTCTTGATATACTTCTTGATGCTTGTCCAAAATATCCTTATAAGAAGATTCTGCATCTTCCGCGGAACTGATGATATTATCAAAGTAATCAGTATTCTTGCCCTCATCTTGGAATTGACGCTTCAGCTCTTTGACAGTAGCAAGGAAATTGTTCAGCTTTTCATCTGCTCCTGTAACTGTTTCATTTTCAAAACCGAGTTGGAACTGACCTGTGCTTGTACTTGTGTACTGTTTTAGTCCAGCTTTTTCTGCCGCTTTCTGGATTTCTTCGATCTGGGATTTGCTATTTTGGTAACGTTTGAGCATCTCTTTATAGGTATCAGAATTTGTATATTCAGATTTCTGTGGTTCCGATCCGAGCATAGCTAAAGTAGGTGTATTACCAAAGAATGACTCATAATCATCTTTAGTCATCTTCTTCTTAGCTTTTTCGTAATTCTTCTCATTATCGGAATCATTCAACCAGCTTTTAGCATTTTCAACTTTGAGCTGCTGCATCTTCTCGATCTGCTCATCCAGCTTACCATTTACCAGATCGATTCCATCCGCCTGTTCTCCATAAGAATCTGATAATTGACTCTGAATATCAAGTAACTGACTTTTCGCGTTATAAGCTTCTTGCTCTGTAAGAGTACCAGAATCAAGAGAATCCCGTAATTCCTGTGCTTTACTAATATTGTCATCAATAGACTTATTACGTTCCTCTATCTCTGCTATGGAGTCTTTCGTGTGCTGAATGGATTCCTGGACAGATTGATTGTAGCCTTGCCATGCCGCAACGCCTACAGTAACCGCTGTGGTTAAAAGGAAAATTGGGTTCGTAAATGTAGCAAGAAGACCTTTAAAATAGTTTGATAAACCAGAAAATGCGGATTTTGTAGTTTCTACTTTGGGTACTAATTCAACGATTGAGTCACCTAAATCTTGGTTATTATCAATGAGATCTTTAACAAACTCATTATATGCCGCGCTGCCTTTTTCACCTGAATTAACTATCTTCGTAGCAATGTCGGAATCTTGATATTTTTTTAAGACTTCAGAATTACTACTCATCAATGCGTCAACTAAATCGCTTGCATTATTTATATTTAATTCTATAGCCTTACTAAATGTAAGATTGCCTGCCGCAGCTTTTTGATATAAACCAGCGTCATTTGCAAGAGATAATGCTTGTTTTGTCAACGCATCATTTAATCCCATTACAGATGCTTTAGTTTTAATTTGCTCTGTAGAAAATTCACTAATTCCATTTTTTCCAACTTTAAAAGACTCGTTAAAAGACTGTTGTAGTGTACTGCTTAATGTGTCAAATGTTGAGTTTTTTCCATATTTATTTCTCAGTAAGTTTAATTCTCCAAAACTACCAAATAAATCACCTAAATTTTTTAACTGCAAATAAAATTATTGTATAATGTTGGATTTATATAATAATTATGATATAATGTAACTAATTTAATGTGCATTGGAGGATGTAATATGGGATTTCAAAATTTGATATATTGTCCCGATTGTGATAGAGAAGTGAGTATCTATGCTGAAACTTGTCCTCATTGTGGGCGACCAATCAAAAAATATCTAGAAGAAAATAATATTAATGATTTTACTAGAGGTTTTATCTGTCCGAGATGTGGGGTTCATGAAATTAATTATGCTGGTCATTGTAGAAGAGTTAACTGTGAATATTGTCACGTTCCATTTATACAAACTAAATATGAAATGGTAGATTTGTTAAATCATCACGGGCGTGACAAAGAAAGCATTCTTAATGACCTAAAAGATCTTAATGTGGAAGATCAATTTGATGAGAATGCATATAATAAAAGACGTCATGAAGAAGAAGAGTGGTTAAAACAATATAGAGAAAAGAACAACTATCAAAATCCACAATCTGCCAACCAACCTCACTGTCCAGCGTGTCAGTCCACAAATATCGAGAAAATCGGCATATTTAAACGTATGCTGTCTACAAATATGTTTGGCATTGCATCAAAGAAAATTGGTAAACAATTTCACTGTAAGAATTGTGGATATGATTTTTAAAGATCACTAAAGACGAACGAGAAGGATAAAATATATGGGAGAAATATTTACATTAAAAGATTTTGAAAATATTCATATTGTTATAAATTATAGCGCTGATAATGACAAAATGCCTGGTGTGCTTGAGTTAATTAATGAATTATGCCTTATGGTAAACGAAGCATTTCCGATAAATAAAAAAGAAATACTAATAATTTTTGAACCACAAAGAAAAGATCCAATATATTTAAGAGAATCTAAAACGATTATGATAACTCCGCATATAGAACAATGGAATGCAATTGTTTATGAGCTATCACATGAACTATGTCATTTCGGAGTTATTAACGAAGCGCCACAGGCAAATAAATGGTTTGAAGAATCCATTTGCGAGGTTGCATCTTATTATTTTCTTTTAAAAATGGCAAAATTATATCATCTAAAATATCTTGCCACAAAAGAAGAAAAATATAAACGTTATATGGAATTTGTTGCAACATATTCAAGACAATCAGAAAATTTTAAAATTTTCTCAACGGGCGATTTAGTTATTGGGAAAGATAAAGCATTATTAGACGTGCTTCAGAAAAATGAAAAATTACGTGAATATAATCGTTATATTGCTATAAAAATTTTGCCTGTATTCCAAACCAATCCACAATTATGGGAATGTATTCAGTATCTGGGCAGCGTTGACGCAGAACATCCATATGCTTTTCTATTACAATGGAATACAATTTGTCAGAAAAATATTGGAATCGATGTATATGAGATAATTCAAACCTTGGGCTGGTCAAATATTCTCCGAATATAAATTTTGAATCATCTATGCGGTATTCATCAGGTAGTCGTATACCAATTCGAACTGAAGGATCATTATCAATCTCTTTTAAAAGACCTTCCGTATCGATGTCAACATATTTTTTGCCATCTTTATAATATGTTTTAATATAATCAGAATATCCCATTTAGTCACCTACTTTCATTTGAACTATTTTTAAAAAAGGAGGATAAAAGATATGTCATGGAAAGGTAGAGTCAGAAGAAGTATGCAGCCATGGCCCTGGTGGGCTATAGCGTTGTTATTCTTTGTTGCATTTTTGTTGAAAATGATATAGAAGTGGAAGAGGAGAGTACTGGAAAGCTGTATCCCCCATACTCTCCTCAATTCAATGTTTACTGGCACATTTCAGCCCACGCACATCCTATAGATGTACTATATTTCGATATGGATATTTTGTATGACTTCCATTTGTCAATCATCTATTTTTACCGTTTTTAGTTTTTCTGTTCTCAAAACGATTAATAGCATCTATGCTAGATTTTACATTACGAGAGAAAAAATCATTTGCTTTTTAGGATCTAAGATAAATGCTTGATCAGAAGATTCATCTTTTACGTCTTTATTTCCAATTATAGTTACACTTGCATCAATAATACCATCAGGATCAGATTTTAATGTTTTAAAAATTAATTCAGATTTAGATTCCAGGCTTTCACATCCTCCATTGATATTGTAATTTTACGATAAATACCTATATAATTTTCCTATTATTTTCCAACAACGCCAGAAATAGGATAGAAGCTGGCGTGTGATGAGAAAGCATCACAACTTTCGCGTACCGTGGAACATGCATTCAACGCATATAAACTATGGCATTATATACGCTGGAGGAAGGGTGTTCTCTCTACTCCTCCTAACTTTCATATGCTTCGCTCGTCATTATGATATTATCTTTAATTCCATAATTGCTGCTAACATTTCACATATTACTATACGTAGTCAGGTTGGCTCGTGCGTTCTCGCGGAATTTTCATCCATTTCACTGCATTATTGCAGAATAGCGAATTCGACGAATTAATCCTCTATTTATTTTTTACAAGCACTAATCTCCCTACGTTGAAATATCATTCCATTGCTATGATATTCTCCGCATTGATAAGCCAGTTTACGATAAACTATAGCCAGGATTTTGGCTAACCTATGCTTGATATAAATTTGAAACCACCAAGTGCTGTTAAAGCTGTGCCAAGTGGCCCAAGTGTTTCAGTAATTTTAGTAAGAATTTCTAAGAATTGTGTTCCGCTATCTATGACAGCCTTGAAAGTGTCTGATGATAGAACAGAAGTTGAAAATTCTTGGAATGTAGCCTTGAATCTTTCAAGACTGTAATCGATACCCTTTTGGTAATTAGTTAATTCCCTTTCGGCGGAGCCTTCGGAATCATTCATAGCAGTATTAAGCGCTTGACGAGCAATATCGTACTGGCTCATAAGGGCGCTCATTACATTGCCTTGATTTTTACCGGCGATCAACTCAGTTACACTTCATATTTCTTTTGTTAATATAGCCCTCGCTTAAAGCTATACCAATTATTATTGAAAATTTTCTTCTATAACACCAAGTTTACATAAATTATCATATAGATAATATTCTACATCATCGAACTCATAATAAGGAATTCTAATAAGAGGAATATTATTTACTTCACAATATTCATTCTTCATTTGATCATGTTTTTGCGTATAATGAAATTTTTCTACGGCTTCTTCATAGGATTCTTCTCCAAACATTACAGGTTTGTAATGCCCTTCTCCATCATATTCCACCAATACATTAAAATCATTTAAATAACAATCAAATGGAAGAACGTTTTTATCCTTACAGTCATCAAATTTCTTTTGTCTAGTAATAGAATAACCCCATTTTTCTAACAAACTACATACATATTCTTCTTTATAAGTGACTCTAGATTTAGGACAACAAGATAATCTTTTGTATGCAGAAGATGGATCTGTTGAAAAATAACAATCATGTTTTTGACAATATAAATCTACTGGAGTGGTATTATTTATATATTTGCCTATAACTTGTAATGTTGGATGAATTTCTTTTATTTTTTTCTTAAACTCTAACTGACCCAAACCATATCTATCTCTAATTAATTCTTTATAACATTCATCGCATCCACTATCACAATAAAGCAAAGTAACATAGCACTTACTGAATGATTTTTGGTGCTTATTACAGTACCATTCAGAAATAATATCTGCGCCATTATATTTTATAACATCAACATGTGGATTTTTCTTATGAATATTTTCATTGACTTGATCATCTGACAAAAACATTTGTTTACTTAGTTTTTCAAGACCACAATAATAGCAACCTTTTCCACCTAAAATTTCCTGCATGGTTTTATTATGCAAAAAATTATGTTTCTTGCAAAGACATTTCATTCTTGTAGTCATGTTTTTATATGGATCAATTAATATAATATTTGGATTTACTTCATCTTTCTTTTTCATAATATACCATTCTGGTAAATTTTTCACTGAACAATACTGACATCCTTTAATTTGCCTTTTCATATTATTGCGACGCATAGACTGAATCCCAAGATCTTTATGATTATTACAAATAAAATCAATAACAAAAATATGATTTTCTTTTCTCGATCCAATATATGTAAAATTTTTCGATTCACACAATTGTTTGTCATATTCAGGATCTAATTCTTTCACATGCGCATTTTCAGTTCGTTCTCTACCACAATAATAACAACCTCTATTCACTGAATGAAGTTTTGAAAATGTTATCTTCTGGATACCTTTGTCTTTATGTTTTCTGCAGATATATTCCAGATGTTCAGAAACGTTATGGTATTCTTCTGATACTAAATCATAACCTCTTTTGTCAAATTCATTGTAAACTTGTTCATATGTATATTTTTGTCTTGCCATTATTTATCACCTATTATTTATCCTTTCGTATTTTTATTTATTCTCCATATAAAAAGACACCAAAGCCAAAAATAACTCTGGTGTCTTCGTGTATTTATATGTTGTTACTCCTTGAACATCCTTTACAAAAGAATATTCGATACCTTTTGATTGAAGGTATTTCATCTCAGGTACATATTGAGTACTGTATTCTTTATCAAATTTTTTCATAAAATAAAATTCTCTTTTCAATAATAATTCTTATACTCGCATATAAGATCAGAGTACTTTTTAACCACATTATTCATCTTAAGAATAATAGCAGTCACACCATTTCAGACTTCATTTAGCGATTAAGCCCTACATTAAGGATTTCTCCCCCCTGACGTTGGGGTACTCGTTTGACACATCCCTATTCGGGACTTTGCGACCAAGCTACCATTTCTAATTTAAAATAATTAGCAAAATTTCTACTTAGGCTTTTGACCATATAGAATCTCTATCGTTGTTTTACTTTCGTTACATTCATATCAGCATGTTTCATCCATATTGTAGTGATAGAGCATTAGGTTTTACTGGTTTTAGATGTGTTCTCTTATGCACATTTCTGTACATACAGGCAAGTGTAGTCTGCCTGCTGGATGTCTGTTAAATCAGACCATTTATTTGCTAACTCATCAAGAATTTGATAAGTAGACTTAAAAGTATCTTTGTCTTTCAGAATATCTACGCCACTAAGTGCAAGCATTTCTTTTCGAAGCTTGGCAGTAGAAGTTACCATTCCTTCAGTGTCAAGACCGGCTTCTTCAAGATCTGTTTCGGCGCTTCTTATGCGCATTGAGATCGTTTTTAGTGCTGTCCCGATTTTTTCCGGATTTTGAATTACACTATTCGCTGCACTGGCAAGCGCAACACCCTGTTCATACGTATTGCCAGCGGCTTTTAGAGATGATGCAGATCTTTCAATTGCTTCAAAAATACCTGCTGTATCAATAGGCTGCGTATTGGCTACCTCATTTGCCACATCTACGATATGTTGTGCTTGATCTGCTTTTAGTTGAAAACCTTTCAATGCACTAATTAGACCAGAAGAGGATGTTTCCTGGGTCATGTTATCTCCGACACGTTGCAGAAGAGTAGTCATGTCAGACAATTCTTTTGCGTCATCAAGAGAAGCTCCGAGACGTTTCCAATCCGCAGTACTACTAATTACATCACTAACTATAGCACCATATTTCTTGGCACTTTCAGCAGCATGATCCCAGTACTGACTTAATTGGCTCTCCGATGCATCACTTGCAACTTTTGCTAATTCAATTTGAGCATCATTAATTTCCTTTACATTAGAAACAACCTTTGATGGAATTTCCATAACGACATTCTGCAACATGCCGTAAATTCCCGTAAACTGAGCAATTTGATTAACAGCACGTTTTGTATCTTGCCAAAAACTTGCTCCTGTTAATCCTTCGGCAGAAATTTTTGCTTTCAAATCTCTTGCTTTAGCATCAATCTCTAACTTTTGCCCTTCCGTTGTTACATTTTTATAAGCATCACGAACTTCTTCAAGCTGCGCCTTATATTTCTTCCATGCCTTACTATTATTGTTGATATAAGATTGCATCTCGTTTGACGCACGTAAAGCGACCCCAGGTGCTAGTGTTGCAGTTTCTTCAGCTTTGACCTGTTTTATCGCAGTTTTATATTTTTCTTCTTCTTCAGTCATCTTTTGAAGATTTTTACTAAGACGCTCAACCTCTTCATCACTAAGATCAGAAACATTTGTATCTTTTAATGATTTTTGAAAATCTTCACGAATCTCTTTAAACTGCTTAAGACTTTCTCTTGCACGAGTCAGTGACTCAGAAGTTTGCCCCTCATACTTAGAAAGAGTATTTTTATATCCAGCTTCCGTTGCAGAATATGTTCCAGTTTGCAATTCTTTCTGAGCTTCTGCTAATTTTTTACGAGCATTAATTTCCTGCTCGATGCCAGAAATAATTTTAGAATTATCATAGTTGACAGCTTTTGTAATTCCAGAATCACTATTAGTATAAGAATCTCGTAGAGTTTTTAATTTTTCTAATTGCGATTTGCTTGCAAAACCGTCGGAATTTTTTACAAGATTATCAATTTTATCAATAGTTCTCTGAAGTGTGGTACCATCTAGATTTTTTGAAAGTGAAGTTCCAAGCGTTTTCGCGGTAGTTTCAACTTCATTAAGCTTTGCATTCAAAATATCAGCATCCGAAGCAATTTGTGTTAAATTTCCAGAAGATCCTTTTGCTAATTCTGCTTTTATACTAGCCTGTTTGTCATGTATGGTATTCACTGTTTTTTCTAAAGATGATAAAACGTCTGCAGAACCATCTTGTCCAGCGTACTGAGATTTAAGCTTTTCAATTTTTGCGTCAAATTGTTTTATAGAACTATCTGATACAAGTGTTTTTGCTTGAGCTACTTTTTTATCAATGGCATTTTGAAGCTTTGCGGCATTTGAATCTCCAACAACGGTATCTTTTTTAGATGTTTTCTCCATAGTGCTATTGACTAGGGTCATGACATTTTTAAATTCTTTACCAGCAGAAGTGCATTCATCAAATTTTGACTTAATTTGATCCATTGATGCGCCAGAAGAAACAAGGTTTGATAATTCTTTTTCCAAACCTGTTATAGTTGTATCAAGCGTTCTTGCTCTTTCAATTGCATCTGTGGATTGTCCAGCATAATTACTTAGTTGTTTCGAACGCTGTCCCTGACGAATAGCAGTATTGTCATCATTTCCATAAGCTTTGATTGTAGCATTTTTCTCATCGACATACGTGTTGTAGCCATTAGCTTTTCTACGAAAATGATTAAAAGCTTTTTGCTCCAATTCATCATTGTAAAAACCTTGCTTTTTTACATCTGCAATATATTTTCGGTTTGCAGACATTTCATTAACTAAATCAGAAATCCGACCTTTAACATACTGTTTATCCTCTGTGGTTACTTTGCCTTTTGCTTCTTTTGTCTTTAATGAATAATATTCTGTTACGTCTTTATTTAACTGAGAATATGCTTTTTGAAGATCAACAACGGTCTGCTTCTCAGATGTTAACTTACCATTCTTGTTATAAGATTGTTGTTTTCCATCAGCATACGTATACGAATGAGAAGTAGATGGACGTCCTTTTTTATCATATATTGTTGATTGTACATACTTATCTGCGTTTTTCGGAGTACTTTGTTCAGTAGCTGTTTTAGTTTTATTTCTTTTTCTAGACGTTTGAGTATGTTTCTTTTGTTCTTTTTCAATCTCATCAGACAGCTTCTTAACCTGTTTAGATGCTTCATCTGTTTTGATATTAATCTCTTTTGGTTCAGTAATTTTCTTCTCAAAATCATCGATTATTTTTTCGCTATTTTTATCCAGTGCAGCTTTTATAACGTAAGTGCAAAATAATTCGACGGATTGTGTTGCCCTAAAAAATATCCCATAATAA
>ERZ791868.832-NODE-832-length-20393-cov-24.971924_pt1 | contig 20393 bp, 17 predicted proteins | sample MGYA00510281_ERZ791868 | MGnify/ENA primary metagenome ERZ791868 (study PRJEB30046, sample SAMN00792046) | human gut metagenome | study: EMG produced TPA metagenomics assembly of the A metagenome-wide association study of gut microbiota in type 2... | reverse complement strand
GCATGGGGCTTTTCCTATAAGACCGTGGCTTTTGTATGGGTGAAGCAAAACCGCAAGAACGATGATCTCTTCACCGGCATGGGGTATTGGACAAGGGCGAACGCCGAAATCTGCATCCTTGCTACGAAGGGACATCCGAAGCGTGTTGACGCCGGTGTGCGTCAGGTCATCCTCAGCCATATCGAAGAGCATTCCAAAAAGCCGGATGAAGCGCGGGAGCGCATTGTCCGGCTCATGGGAGACCTTCCCCGTGTAGAGCTTTTTGCCCGTCAGTCTCCCGAAGGCTGGGACGTTTGGGGCAATGAGGTCGAATGCAGCATTACTCTCGGAAAGGAGGAAACAGTCAATGGCATTTGTTCCGGTCCCAAAGGATCTTAACCGCGTCAAAACGAAGGTCATGTTCAACCTGACCAAGCGGCAGCTCATTTGTTTTTCCATCGCTGCGGTGGTCGGTGTCCCGATCTTCTTTCTGGCGAAGGCGCATCTCGACTTGTCTACGGCGGCAATGCTGATGGTGGTGATCATGCTCCCGTTCATCTTCTTCGCGCTTTACGAGAAGGACGGTCAGCCCGCCGAAAAGTATCTGTACCACATCGTACAGTCCATGTTCATCCGGGACAAGGTGCGTCCCTATCGCACTAACAATCTCTACGCTGAAATTCAGCAGAAAATCAAAGAACAGGAGGAATTGCAGCTTGAACAACAGCACAGCAAGGGCAAAGCCTAAGATGACCGTCAAGAACGGCGTCGTTTACGGCGATGCCCTTTCCGCTCAGGAAAAGAAGCGGATCGTCATGCAGAAGAAAAAGGACAGGAAGGCAAAGAAAGTCCGCAAGTCCGCCCAGCAGACCATCCCCTATGTGGAGATGTGCCGCGACGGTATCTGCAAGGTAAACAGCCGCCTCTACACGAAGTCCATCGCCTTTGAGGACATCAACTACCAGCTTGCGCAAAACGAGGACAAAACTGCCATCTTTGAGAACTGGTGCGACTTTCTGAACTACTTCGACAGCTCGATTTTCGTCCAGCTCTCCTTCATCAATCAGAAGGCAAGCCTCAATGAGTTCCGCAAGCGCATCAACATTCCGGCACAGGATGACGCCTTCAACGACATCCGCTCCGAGTATTCCGGTATGCTGCAAAGCCAGCTCACCAAGGGCAACAACGGACTGGTCAAGAGGAAGTACATTACCTTCGGCATTGAGGCAGACTCCCTCCGCACGGCAAAGCCGAAGCTCGAACGCATTGAAACCGACATCCTCAACAACTTCAAAACTCTCGGCGTGAAAACCGAGCCGCTGTCCGGCTACGAACGGCTGAAAGTGCTTCATGATGTGTTCAATATGGACACCAATGAGCCGTTCCGCTTTTCCTTCGATATGGTTGCCCGGACAGGGCTTTCCAGCAAGGACTTCATCGCGCCCACTTCCTTTGACTTCCGTGAAGGCAAGTGCTTCAAGATGGGCAGAACCATCGGTGCGGTGAGCTTCCTGCAAATCCTCGCGCCGGAACTCAATGACCGTATGCTTGCCGACTTCCTTGAGATGGACAGCAACATCACGGTCAATTTTCATATCCGGACGATTGACCAGGCAAAGGCAATCAAGAGCATCAAGATGAAGATCACCGACCTCGACAAGATGAAGATCGAAGAGCAGAAAAAGGCGGTCCGCTCCGGCTACGATATGGACATCAGTGCGACTCGTTCCTGAACAAAGCCTTCGTGGTTGAAGGACAAAATCAGGCATTAACAAAAGAACGAAAATTTCAAATGTTAGGAGAACTAACAATCCGAGAGGTGGAATGATGGGGTAACGCCCTGAAACGCCCCCTTAATACTCCGACTGGCATTTCAACAGAAATGTGACTTGTCAGAAGCTCGGTGAAGTCGGCTGAGAGTAGCCGTATGGATTGCTGGATAAATACCAGCCTCACGAAAGCTGTCCAGAGGTGGACGGTGCTACCTATAGGCCGGAGGTCTACAAAATACCCAAGGTCAGAATGTTTGAAATATGACTGACGAAAACCGCGAATGTAAGGGTCTATACCATGACGGCATAGAAATGTGCCGGTAGCGTTAATCGCTAATCAGTGTGGTGGAGTAAAAATTGATGTTATGAAACACCATAGCACGTTACAGGCGTGTTCAAGCTGACAGGCTTAAAGCGGAGACCTAAAGGTATATGTAAAGATAGGATTGTTGGAACGAGGAAAGGCAGTAGGCTTCCACCATTAGGAAGTAAGCAGACGAATCATATAAGCTGCTGTACTACTGCTGAAAAGCAGAGGTCGAACCGATGATGTTTTCTGCGAAAAAGAGGAAAACGGAGGAATGGCCTCAAGTCAGTCAAACAGACAACTTAGCACTTAGTCGCAATTAGGATTGCGAGTATGACAAAAAGAAGTCACTCGCCGTAAAGGAGAGTGATGCCTGATGCCAAATGAGAAGAAACCAAAAACAAAATACGTGGAGTATCTCCGCCATGCTGAATACTACGATATGCAGAGTACCTTTGATGAGCTGTATGCCAGAAGTCAAGCCGGAGAAATCTTTGACGGCCTGATGGATGTGATACTTTCGAGAGAAAATATCCTATTGGCCTATCGGAACATCAAATCCAATACCGGGAGTTTTACACCGGGGACGGATAAGCTGAAAATTTCTGATATTGGTAAACTTACCGCTGACGAAGTAACAGCGAGGGTACGTAGAATCGTAAAGGGAGGTAAAAACGGCTACACCCCAAGAAGCGTGAGACGCAAAGAAATCCCTAAGCCAAACGGGAGTACCAGACCTCTGGGAATCCCTTGTATATGGGATAGATTGGTACAGCAATGTATCAAGCAAGTCATGGAGCCTATCTGCGAAGCCAGATTTAGCAATAACAGCTATGGATTCCGTCCGAATCGGTCGGTTGAAAATGCGATAGCGGCAATCTACAGGCTTATGCAGAGGTCAGGACTTTACTATGTTGTGGAGTTTGATATTAAGGGCTTCTTTGACAATGTAGACCATTCAAAGCTGATAAAACAGTTATGGTCACTTAATATTCGGGATAAAGAATTGCTCTATGTAATCCGCAGGATTCTCAAAGCACCAATCCTCATGCCGGATGGCCATATAGAACACCCAGCAAAGGGAACGCCGCAGGGCGGCATTATTTCACCACTGCTGGCAAATGTGGTTCTGAATGAACTTGACCATTGGATAGAAAGCCAGTGGCAGTGCAACCCGGTAACGGAAAACTACTCCTACAGGGAAAATGCGACGGGCTGTCCGATACAAAGCCATGCGTATCGGGCAATGCGGAATACAAGGTTGAAAGAAATGTATATCGTCAGATATGCGGATGATTTTCGGATTCTTTGCAGGACGAAAGAACAGGCAGACCGGACGCTGATTGCGGTAACGCATTGGCTGAAAGAACGCTTACGTCTTGATGTTTCGCCAGAGAAAACGAGAGTTGTTGACACCAGACGGAGCTATTCTGAATTTCTCGGATTCAAAATCAGACTGCACAAAAAGGGGAAAAAGTATGTCGTTCAATCGCACATGTGCGATAAAGCCTATAGAAAGGTCAAGGCCAACCTGACAAAGCAGGTCGGGAACATCAAATTTCCAAGAAAAGACCGTGGAGAGGCCGGAGAAGTACGGCTGTTTAACTCAATGGTTATGGGAATCCAGAATTATTATCAGTTAGCCACAGACATCAGCATTGATTGCGGTGATATTGGCAGAACTGTTAATATAGTCCTTAAAAACAGGCTGAAATCAGGAAAAACGCACCGACTAAAAGAAGAAGGTCGAGACCTTACAAAAATGGAGCTCCAAAGATATGGGAAATCGGAACAGCTAAGATATATAGCACAATCCAAAGAACCGATTTATCCGATAAGCTATGTTCAATGCACAAATCCAATGAATTTGCGGCGAAAAGTATGCGCCTACACAGCGACAGGCAGAAGTGCAATCCATGACGATTTACGGATAAACACTTCCTTACTGTTACAGCTTATGAGAGCGCCTACATACCGCCGTAGTGCAGAATATGCGGACAACCGTATTTCACTATTCTCCGCTCAATGGGGGAAATGTGCAATAACGGGAAAGGAATTTCAGTGTGTTTCAGAAATCCACTGTCACCATAAAACACCAAAGGGTAATGGTGGCAGTGACAAGTATGAAAATCTGGTATTGGTGCTTGCACCAGTACACGAACTGATACACGCAGTCAATGAGGATACTATTTGTTCTTATCTCTCCGCTCTTAAATTGGACGCTTCACAACTTATGAAGCTAAACAGACTGCGAATTCTGGCAAATCGGAAACCTATTGATTTGGAGAACCTAAATCTTACGAATAATTCTCATAATGGTATGACTAAGGAGACTAAGAAAACTGTTTGATTGATGGAACGCCGGATGCGGTGAAAGTCGCATGTCCGGTGTGAAGCGGGGGAAAAGCTGGAGATAACTTCAAAGGCTTACCTATCGCTATTCCCGTCCGATCTTGCCACCTTCGGCGGTGAGGCAAAGCGTCTGTTGCAGGATCTCCAGACCCGCAACGAGAGACTGTTCCTCGTGACCATCCTCATCATGAACACGGCAACCAATCGCCAGAAGCTTGAGAACGCAGTCTTCCAGACCGCCGCCATCGCCCAGAAGTACAACTGTGCGCTCAAGCGTCTCGACTTCCAGCAGGAGGAAGGGCTGATGTCCTCTCTGCCTATCGGAATCAATCAGGTGGAAATTGAGCGCGGATTGACCACCTCCAGCACAGCGGTTTTCGTGCCGTTCACCACACAGGAGCTTTTTCAGGGCGGCGAAGCTCTCTACTACGGGCTGAATGCGCTGTCCAACAACATGATCATGGTTGACCGCAAGCAGCTCAAAAACCCCAACGGACTGATCTTGGGTACGCCCGGTTCCGGTAAGTCCTTCTCCGCAAAGCGTGAAATGACGAACGCCTTCCTCATCACAGAGGATGACATCATCGTCTGCGACCCCGAAGCCGAGTATTTTCCCCTCGTGCAGAAGCTCGGCGGTCAGGTCATCCGCATCTCGCCGGTCAGCACGGATTACATCAATCCGCTGGACATCAACACGAACTACTCCGAAGAGGAAAACCCGCTGACGCTGAAATCCGACTTTATCCTCTCCATGTGTGAGCTGATTGTCGGCGGCAAGGACGGCTTGCAGCCGGTTGAGAAGACCATCATTGACCGCAGTGTCCGCATGGTTTATCAGGAGTTCCTTGCAGACCCCAAACCGGAGAAAATGCCGATCCTCGAAGACCTTTACAACATTCTGAGAAATCAGAAGGAGCCGGAGGCGCAGCGCATCGCAACCGCCCTTGAAATCTATGTTCACGGCTCTCTGAACGTCTTCAACCACAGAACGAATGTGGATGTCAACAACCGCTTCGTCTGCTATGACATCCGCGAACTCGGCAAGCAGCTCAAGAAGCTCGGTATGCTGATCGTGCAGGATCAGGTTTGGAACAGAGTTACAATCAACCGCGCCCAGCACAAGGCAACTCGCTACTACATGGACGAGTTCCATCTGCTCTTGAAGGAGGAACAGACCGCCGCATACAGCGTGGAAATCTGGAAGCGTTTCAGAAAGTGGGGCGGCATCCCGACAGGCATCACCCAGAACGTCAAGGATCTGCTTGCATCCCGTGAGGTGGAGAACATCTTTGAAAACTCGGATTTTGTCTACCTTCTGAATCAGGCATCCGGTGACCGGCAGATTCTCTCGAAGGCGCTGAACATCTCGCCCAGCCAGCAGAACTACATCACCAATTCCAATGCCGGTGAGGGGCTGATCTTCTACGGCTCGACCATCGTTCCCTTCAAGGACGATTTCCCGAAGGACACCCAGCTTTACCGCATCATGACCACCCGCTTAGAAGAAACCGTACAGAACTAAGGAGGATTTTTGAATATGAACAACAAGATGATTACCATTCCCTATGCGGACGCTATCGAATACGGAGAGAACACCTCCGCACTGTTTAAGGCTCTGTGGGAGCTGACCGATCTGATCCGACTGGAAAGCGACCTCAAGAAGCATCACCGCGCCTACCTCCATGTGAGGGAGGACATCGACGAAAAGGTCAAGGAAGCGCGTCAGATTATGATCAAGGTATCTGTGGATATGATCGGCTTCTACTTCAAGGTTGATGTTCCCGAAAGCAGCAACAGCGACGAGAATACCCCTTTCGCTGACGCGGCGGATGATGAAGCCGTATCTATCCCCAAGGACAGGTATGATCTGATGATCGACGATCTGCTCACGATGTCCGAAATCATTCAGTGCGTCGCAGATATGCGCACGCAGGATATGAGGGCAATCCGCGAGTTTGGTAAGTTCGTCCCTGCTTTCGCTGCCTTTGAGAAGAACCGCCTGAACCTCTATCGTGAGGCGGCAAAGGAAGCCGAGGAAATCTTCGACCGTTGGGCGGACGAGATTGACGATCTCGACGAGGACTTCATGGAAGATGAGGACTACGAGCCGGACGAGTATTACTCCGACTGATATGCGCTCAAATCCGAAGAAAGGAGCTGGTTTTTATAGAGCTTGACATCATTCATACCGGCGATTGCCTTGAAATCCTGAAAACCCTGCCCGATGACAGCGTTCATTGCTGTGTGACGTCCCCTCCGTATTACGCGCTCCGCGATTACGGCATGGAGGCTCAGATCGGCAGAGAGACAACGCCGAAGGAATATATCTCGCGCCTGACGGAAGTGTTTACCGAAGTCAGGCGCGTTTTGCGTCCGGATGGAACGCTCTGGCTGAACATCTCGGACACCTACGCCGGAAAGGGCAATCAGGGTGATTTTGTTGATCCGAAGAACCCCAACGGCAGAAACGGTCAGGCTGTGGCTCTCAACAACATGGTTGAGGGCTGCAAGCCGAAGGATATGATCGGCATTCCGTGGATGCTGGCTTTTGCCCTCCGCGATACCGGCTGGTATCTGCGCAACGACATCATCTGGATGAAGGATAACCCCATGCCGGAGAGCGTCAAAGACCGCTGCGCCCGCTGCTATGAGCATATTTTCCTGTTCTCCAAGTCGAAGAAGTATTTCTTTGACTACAAGGCGATCTCAGAGCCGATTGCCCCCGCAACGGCAGAACGCCTCAAGCGCGGCATGAAGGGCGGCAACAAGTACGGCAAGCCTGTTCCCGGTCAGCCTCAGCCGCAGTCCATCAACCGCCCGCGTGAGCATGGTGAGATCAAGGACGCAGACATCAATCCGCTCCGCAATAAGCGCGATGTCTGGAAGATCAACACCGTTCCCTTCAAGGGCGGTCATTACGCCGCCTACCCTCCGAAGCTGGTTGAAACCTGTCTTCTCGCCGGTTGTCCCGAAGGCGGCATTGTGCTTGACCCGTTCATGGGAAGCGGCACAACCGGCATGGTTGCCTCACAGATGGGGCGTCATTTCATCGGCATCGAGCTGAATCCGGCGTACACCGAGCTTGCCTACAAGCGGATTGGAGGTGAAATCTGATGTCCAAGGAACCGGAACTCAAAGCCCGTGACAAGGTGGTCGTGCGGATGACGCGGGAAGGCGCGGTTGAGGAAAACCTGACGGCTGGCACCGAGCAGCGTGTGTCAAAGAGGCTGGAAGATGCGGAGCTGGTGAAGCTCGGTGAGACAGTCGAGTCTTCCGAAGCTCTTTCCCCAGAGGAACAGAAAAAGGTGCAGATGCGCCGTCAGCAGCGTCAGTTTCAGGCGGAACACGCCGAGGATAATGACACACAGCTGCCCTCGGAAACGTCCGTCACAGAAGAGAAAAGGGCAGCAAATCCACCCCAGAATATACCCGAACCGCTGCCCTCATCGGAAACGCCGTTTAAGCCTCCAACCTTAGAGCAGCACGGTGTTTCTTCTCATACCGGCACGGTGATTGCCGAAACAGTTGTCACGCACAAGCTGCGTAAGACCTCTGCGGTTGAAGCCGTTGACGCGGATGCCGTTCTCTCCCAAGCGGCGGAGACTGCCTCTGCAAAGCCGGTCTCGGACGATGCCGTCCCGCCCACGAAGCGGATGCAGAAGCTCGAAAGGAAGTCCGAGAAGGCACATGAGCGTCTGGATGCTGCCCGTGAGAAGCTGCCCACGCACAGAGTCCTCAAGAAAGAGCGCGTCTTTGATGAAGAGACCGGCAAGGGCAAAACCCGCCTTCATTTTGAGGATGAGCTGAAAAAGCCAAAGGGCAAAGGCAAGCTGCAATTTGAAGCAGATAAAACCGTCCGCAAGGTCGGTGACACCCTCGCTTCCGGCATTCACGGCAAAATCCATGAGGTCGAGCAGGAAAACTCGGCGGTCGAGGGGGCGCACAAAACGGAGATTGTCGCGGAGACCGCCGCTCGGCATTTCAGTCATCATCGGGAAAAGAGCGTCAACAAGCCTTATGAGAAGGTCTCCAAGCTGGAACACAAGGCGGATGCTGCGGATGCGAAGCTCCAATATGAAAGAAATCAGCAGGAGCATCCTGAGATGAAGAAGCAGAACATGAACAAGCACTATCAGAAGCAGAGCATCAAGAAGGAATATGCCGCCGCTCGAAATGCCGGTTCTCAGACTGCCGGGACTGCCACAAAGAATACCGGCAAGAAGCTCGGTGAAAAGGTGTCCGACAAGATCAAGGAGTTCTTTGAGAAGAACAAGAAGGTCTTCATCTGGATCGGCGTCGGAATTGCCCTTCTCGTTTTGCTCGGTGCTGGAATCAGCTCGTGTTCGATGCTCACCTCTACCGGTTCGTCGGTTATCGCTTCCTCCTATCTCAGCGAGGATGATGCGATGCTGGGCGCAGAAGCGCAGTATTGCCAAATGGAGCAGGAGTTGCAACGCTATCTCGACACCTACGAAAGCACTCACAACTACGATGAATACCACTTCGATCTGGACGATATTGAGCATGACCCCTATGTGCTGATCTCCATTCTCTCGGCTCTCCATGAGGGCGAGTTCACGCTGGATGAGGTGCAGGGTACGCTCCAAATGCTGTTTGAAAAGCAGTACATCCTCACCGAAGAGGTCATCGTCGAAACCAGATACCGCACGGAGACCGACACATGGACGGATGCAGACGGCAATACGCACACGGAAACCTATCGCGTCCCGTATGACTACTACATCTGCAACGTGAAGCTCGAAAACTTCAATCTCTCCCACGTCCCGGTCTACATCATGTCTCAGGAACAGCTCTCCATGTATGCGACGTATATGTCTGTGCTGGGCAACCGTGAGGATCTGTTCGGTGACTCTCCCTATGTGGACAAGTACATCACAAATCTTCCCGCCGACTACGATGTCAACCCGGAATACCTGAACGACGAGAAGTTTGCAACGCTGATTACCGAGGCGGAAAAGTATCTCAGCTATCCGTATGTGTGGGGCGGCTCCAATCCCGACACATCCTTTGACTGCTCCGGCTTTGTCAGCTACGTTCTCACGAACAGCGGTCTTGTGAATACCGGTCGGCTGGGCGCACAAGGGCTTTACAACGTCTGTACGCCGGTCTCAAAGGCGAATGCACAGCCCGGTGATCTCATCTTCTTTGTCGGGACGTATGACACCCCCGGCGTGTCTCACGTCGGCATTTATGTTGGTGATGGGGTCATGATCCACTGCGGCGATCCCATTCAGTACACATCCATCAACTCTTCCTACTGGCAGCAGCATTTCTACGCCTTCGGAAGACCCGCCTATTAAAAGAAAGGAGTTATTTCATGAATCCCAAGTATCAGAAAGTCCTCTCCGACATTGAGAAGGCTGAAAAGAAGAAATCCGAAATCGAAGGTCAGCTCAAGGAGCTGTACGACAAGAAGACAGAGCTGGAAAACCTTGAAATCATCAACACCGTGCGCTCTATGGTGATGGACAAGGATCAGATCATGGCGTTCCTGTCTTCCATGAAGGGCGGCACCAAGCCCGCTGAAAATACGGAGGTAATCGACAATGCGTAAGAAGTTTCGTTTTCTGACCGTCCTTGCGGTCTGCGTCATGGTGCTGTCCTGCTTCTCGGTGACGGCGTTTGCCTATGCCGATGATACCGAGCAGAACCTTCCCGTTACGGAGGCAACCCAGCCCGAACAGCAGCCCGCAATCGCTCCCACGCCGGAAAAGCCGAAGGGTGAGCCGATTGACGATAAGGGCAACGCCTACACCCGCGACTTGCTCTATGACAAGGCAACCAACAAGCAGTTCATCACTGTCCAGACGAAGAACGGCAATACCTTTTTCGTTGTCATCGACTACGATGCACCCATCAATGAGGACGAGGAACAGTATCAGACGTACTTCCTCAACATGGTCGATGAGAGCGACCTGCTTGCGCTGCTGGATGATGATACTGCGGCGGCTCTGACTACCTGTAACTGCAAGGAAAAATGCGCTGCCGGTCAGGTCAACACCGACTGCCCGGTCTGCAAGACCAGCATGAGCGAATGCACCGGCACAGCCCCCGCTACACCTGAGCCGGATAAGGATGCAGAAACCGATGCTCCCGCCCCTAAACCCGAAAAGAAGTCCAACGTCGGCATGATCCTCGTCATCTTTGCCCTTGCCGGTGCTGCGGGTGCAGCTTATTACTACATCAAGTTCGTCAAGGGCAGAAAGCCCAAGGATGAGGATATGGACTTCTTTGATGATGAAGGCTACGAGGAAGAGCCGTACATCAACGAGGATGATGAGCCGCAGATTGCGGAGGATGCCGAAACGGAAGGTGATGAAGATTGATCTTAGTCATTGCTGAAAAACCCAGCGTCGCCCAGTCCATCGCAAAGGTGTTGGGCGCGACGTCCCGCAAGGACGGCTACATGGAGGGCGGCAATTACATCGTTTCGTGGTGCTTTGGTCATCTGGTGGAGCTGGCAGACGCCAGCTCCTACGATGAGCGGTATGCCAAGTGGCGGTATGACGATCTGCCCATTGTTCCGGAAAGCTGGATGTTTGAAGTCACGAAGGACAAAGCACAGCAGTTCAAGGTGCTGTCCGCTCTCATGAAGGACAAGCGCGTCACTGAGCTTGTCTGCGCAACCGATGCAGGGCGTGAGGGTGAGCTGATCTTCCGGCTGGTCTACAACAAAGCCGGATGCACCAAGCCCTTCAAGCGTCTGTGGATCAGCTCGTTGGAGGACTCCGCCATCCGCGAAGGCTTCAACCATCTCCGGGACGGCAAGGAATATGACCGTCTCTATGAAGCGGCACTCAGCCGCTCGAAGGCAGACTGGATTGTCGGCATCAACGGCACCCGCCTTTTCACCACGCTCTATCACAAGAAGCTGGTGGTCGGGCGCGTCCAGACGCCGACCCTTGCAATGCTGGTGGAGCGTGACGGGAAAATCTCCACATTCCAGAAGGAGAAGTATTTCAACGTCCACGTCGGCAAGGGCGATCTGACCGCCGATCTGGAAAAGGTCAAAACCGAAGAGGAAGCAAAAAGAATTGCGGCGGCTTGCGAGAAAAAGCAAGCCGTCGTTTCTTCTCTCAAGCGGGAGACGAAAACCGTCAATCCTCCGAAGCTCTATGATCTGACTACCTTGCAGCGCGAGGCTAACCGCTACTACGGCTTCACCGCCCAGCAGACGCTCGATCTCGTACAAACACTCTACGAAAAGAAGCTCCTGACCTATCCGCGCACGGACAGCCAGTTTATTACGGATGATATGGAGAACACCGCCCGTCAGGTCATTTCTATTGTCTGCCGCCAGCTTCCGCTTTTCTCCGGCGTTTCGGTTACTCCGGACATTTCCCGCGTAACCGACAACAGCAAGGTCACAGATCACCATGCCATTCTCCCGACCGTCCAGCTTGAAAAGCAGGATGTTTCGGCGCTTCCTCAGTCGGAGCAGAAAATCCTCAATCTTGTCGGGATGCGCCTTCTGTGCGCGACCGGCGAGAAGCACACCTACGCAGAGACGCAGATCACGCTCTCCTGCGATGGCTATGCGTTCAAAACCAAGGGCAAGACCGTCGTGCAAAACGGTTGGAAAGCTGTCGAAGAGCTGTTCAAGTCCTCCCTCAAGACGAAGGAAAAGGACGATCCCATGAAGTCTCTGCCCGAAGTCCATGAGGGCGATGTTCTGGATGGTGTGTCCGCCAGCGTCACCGAACACTTCACGACGCCCCCAAAGCAGTACACGGAAGACACGCTCCTGTCTGCGATGGAGACCGCCGGAAACGATCAGTTCGACGATGACACCGAGAAGAAAGGTCTTGGAACTCCCGCGACACGCGCCGGTATCATTGAAAAGCTGGTGAAGTCCGGCTTTGCAGAGCGCAAAGGCAAATCCCTCATTCCCACGAAGGACGGCTGCAACCTCGTCTGCGTCCTGCCGGAACAGATCACGTCTCCCGCAATGACTGCGGAATGGGAAAACACGCTCATGGAGATTGAACGCGGCAAGGCAGATGCGGACACCTTCCTCAGCGGCATTGTCCGGATGACCGGGGAGCTCGTGAAAGCCTATCCCTTCCTCTCCGACGCCGAAGCCCAGCGTTTCGGCACGGGCAAGGAGGAAATCGGCAAGTGTCCCCGCTGCGGCTCTCCGGTCTATGTCGGCAAGGACAATTTCTACTGCTCGAACAAGGCTTGCTCCTTCTGCCTGTGGGAAGACAATAAGTTCTTTTCCAGCAAGAAAAAGAAGCTGACCAAGAGGATTGCAAAGGAGCTGCTGGACAAGGGCTGGTGCCGAGTGACTGGGCTTTACACGCCGAAGAAGCCTCAGCTCTACGATGCGGTGATTCGTCTGGATGACAGCGGCGGCAAATACGTCAGCTTCAAGATGGAATTCGACCGATGAGCCGCCCGAAGTATATTGCCTCTTGCAGCGGAGGCAAAGACAGCGTAGCGACGCTCCTGCTGGCGGCACAGCACAACGAGCCGCTGGACGAGGCAGTTTTTAGCGAAGTCATGTTCGACAAGAACACAAGCGGTGAAGTCCCGGAACACCGGGACTTCATCTATGACCGCCTCAAGCCCTTTTGTGAAAAAGAGCTGGGTGTTAGGTTTACAGTCCTCCGCGCTGACAAGACCTATGACGATGTGTTCCATCATGTCATCACCCGCGGACCGCATAAGGGTGAGGTTCGCGGGTTTGCGTGGGCTGGAATGTGCGCAGTCAATCGGGACTGCAAAATCCCGCCCGTCCGCAAGTACAATGCCATGCTCTCGCCGGACACCGTGAGCTATGTCGGCATAGCAGAAGACGAACCCAAACGCCTTGCGCGTCTGGACGGAGTGAAGAAGGTCAGTCTGCTTGCCAAATACGACATGACCGAAGCGGATGCCTACAAGCTCTGTCAGGAACACGGTTTGCTTTCCCCAATCTACGCTCACTGCCGGAGAAACGGCTGCTGGTTCTGTCCCAATGCAAGCGACGAAGAGCTGCTGCACATGATTACAAAACACCCGGAGCTGTTTGACAGACTGATTGAATGGGAGAACGAGGATAACATCTTCCATCGTCGGCTGACGCGCAGAGAAACCCCGTCTGAGGTAAAGGCTCGTTTACTGAGCAAATCCCAGACGGGGTTTTCTTCGCCCAAAAGCAAATAAGAAATGGAGGTTTGAGATGGCTGAAAACAAAAATGCACAGCAAGTCCGCGAAATTACGGACAAGCTGGAACAGGGCATCAAGGAGCTGTTTGAATCCGAGCGGTTCAAGGAATATCTCCGCACGATGTCCAAGTTCTACAACTATTCCTTCAACAACACGCTGCTCATTGCGATGCAGAAGCCGGAGGCAACCTATGTTGCCGGTTATACCTCGTGGCAGCGTAACTTTGACCGTCAGGTCATGAAGGGCGAAAAGGGCATCAAGATTCTTGCGCCCGCGCCGTACAAGGCGCAGGAAGAGCGCGAGAAGATTGACCCTCTGACGCAGAAGCCGGTGATCGGCGCAGATGGAAAGGCTGTCACGGAGACGATTGAAGTCCTGCGTCCCGCCTTCAAGGTGGTAAGCGTCTTTGATGTTTCTCAGACGGACGGCAAGGAGCTTCCGGACATCATCGTCGATGAGCTGAAAGGCACCGTCGAAAACTACGAGGCGTTCTTCGATGCACTCAAGCAAGAATCGCCCGTTCCTATTTCCTTTGAGGATATTCCGGGCGGCGCAAAGGGATTCTTCTCTCCGGTTGAAAGCCGCATTGCCATTCAGGAGGGCATGAGCGAAATCCAAACGGTCAAGACCGCCATTCACGAGATCGCCCACGCAAAGCTCCACGCTGTAAAGCCGGACGAGAAAGCCGCTCCCGAAGATAAGAAGGATCGGCATACCAAAGAGGTTGAGGCGGAAAGCGTAGCCTACACTGTCTGTCAGCGGTACGGCATTGAAACCTCGGACTACTCCTTCGGGTACATCGCCGGTTGGTCATCCGGCAAGGAAACCAAGGAGTTGAAAAGCTCTCTGGACACCATCCGGAAGACGGCGGCTGAGATGATCGAGGGCATTGACGCCAAGCTCAAGGTACTGCTGGCAGAGAAAGCGCAGTCCGCAGAGAAAGATACCGAAGCGCCCGCAGAGCCGATGCCGGAAGCACCCATTTACCGTGAGACGGCAAATTACGCCTATGAAGCCGGTGAGATGGAAGCATACCGCGCCTCCCTTGCGGCAAACGAGGAATGCCGCAGGGCGATTGAAGCGGCGATCAGCTCTAACTACGGTGATAACCGTCTGGATGCGGATGCTGCCGTGAAAAGCGTCCTTGAGCAGTTCCCTCCGGAGCGCGTCCGATATGTCCTTGCAAACACCATTCAGCAGAAAGACTTTGACGGGCGCATTCCGCAGCCCCTCAAGGAGTGGGCAAAGAGTGTTGAGGTCTGCCCGGAGAATGCCTCCCGCTTCCTTGTGGATAAACCCAATCCCGGACTGACGGCACTTTTCGTGGATGCGTTCCGTCAGCAGACCGAACCTAAGAAGGAAGTCGCTTCTGAGAAAACAGGGGAAAGAGACCCGGAGGTTGTTGCGTGGGAGAACGATGAGATTACCTCTATTGAGGTAAAAACCGTGGAGGTCAAGTCCCCCTTTGCGCCCTTGCCGGAGGAAGCAGCAAAAGCACCGAAAGCACACCGCCTGACTGCCGAAGAGAAGGAGATCAAAGCCGCCGTCATGGACACGCTCAAGGGGCAGATCGCCTATAACAATGACGGAATGCGGGCTTCCTACCGCGCCTCCAATCATTCCTTCAATCTGCTGGCACGGAACGGCGTCAGAATCGAGGGCAACACGGTCACGCAGAACGGTGAGCCGCTGTTCAAAATCCATCGCCGTCATGCAGCGCGGAAAACGCAGGGCTGCTACCGTGAGCTGATGCCGACGCTGGAATATGTCAAGCAGGAGCAGAAGCAGGAAAAGCCCTCCATCCGCGATCAGCTCAAAGCTGCCGCGAAAACACAGCCGGAGAAGAAGTCCCCGGTCAAATCCAAAACACACGACATGGAGTTGTGAGAAAGGAGACGCATGAAGAAATACACAGACGTTGACATCATCGCGGAGCTGCAGAAGCTCGTGGACAGTCATGTAGACAGCTACAAGGAAGACTTCGACATCGACAAGCGCATCATCCGCCACGCCGCCGAAAGCCGGAATCCCGAAGACAAGACGCTGATGTGGTTCTGCCGTCCGCATGGAACGCACTGCCTTAATGAAAATCAGGTCTTTATTCAGGGAACGCGAGATCACAACACCTTCCGTTTTTACGCGGAGCAGACCTACGACGAGTGCATTGCCCGTGTCATCGTTCCGAAAGCCGTCAAGCGCGGCAAGGTGTTCGGAGATGTCTTTGAGATCAACTACCGTGAACAGGCGGCAAATGTGGCGCAGAACTCGGTTGCGCCGGATCATGACCGGCTGACCTTCGCAGATGGCTTTGTGCTGGAAGCCCCCTGCCGCAGCAGCTTCGATGAGGCAATGGCTCTGGTCGGTGAGCATGGCGGCGTCAAAATCCACCGGACGCTCCCGAAGGATGCGGAGGCTCTGGCGGAAGTGTTGACCAAGCAGAAAAGCCGCCGTGACAGACTGCCGGAGGCTGAGAGGACGGAAGCGCTTTCGCCTCTGCCCGTTGCAGAACTCCGCAAGTACGAGTCAGTCAAAGAGGCGCACCCCGACGCGCTGGTCTGCTTTGCCCAGAACGGCTATTTTGAGCTGTACGGCAAGGACGCGGAAAAAGCCGCGCCCTTGCTCGGCACGAAGCTCCTTGAGAAGAAGGTACGCGGCAAGCCCTCCATGCCGGTTACGGGCTTCCGTGAAGCTGCGTGGGTAGCAGCATCTAAGAAGCTCTGGCAGTCCGGCGTGGATGTCTTTCTCAGCAGGGACGGCGAGACCTTTAAGGAACTCAAAGCCGCAGATTACATTCCTGTCGGCGCGACGCTGAATGTGGACGGCATCAAGTGCAGGATTGACGCGGTTGATTTTGTTGCTGATGAAGTCCGGCTGACCAACATCGAGGACAAGAACCGCCCCATCCGCTTTTCGGAAAGCATCCAGTATGTCCGCTCCTATGTGGAGGATGCCGGAACTGCTATCTATGACACCATCCCCAAGAAACCCGCTGCCCGTGAATCCATCCGTGACAAGCTGAAATCCGCGCAGAAAGCCCAGCCGTCCCACACACCGAAGCCGCAGAAAAACAAAGGAAAGGATATGGAACTCTGATATGAAGAATTTTACCGTGGAAGAAATCAACCTGATGTGCTGCTTCAATACGTCCAGCCGCAAGCGGCTGATCGACGATATGAAGAGCGTCACCCTGAACGACATGGACGGCGAGATCGCAGAGCTGATGTATAAGACCATCCGGAAGCTCGAAGCCATGACTGACGCAGAGTTTGAGGAACTGTATATCATGCCGGACGGCATGATGGATGACTGAAAGGAGGATGCCTATGCCCGTATTAGACGGTAATTTTGAAGCCTTCGTCACAAACCTTGGCAAGTACAACGAGGGTATGCTGGTCGGTGAGTGGGTGAAGCTGCCCACCACCGAAGAAGAGATGCAGAAGGTTTTTGAGCGTATCGGGATCGGCAAGCAGGATGAGTTCGGTCAGCCCTATGAAGAGTGGTTTATTACCGACTACGAATGCCCGATCTACGGTGTCCAGAAGATGCTTGGCGAGTATGAAAGCCTTGATAAGCTCAACTACCTTGCCGCTTTGATTGACGAGCTTTCCCTGAGCGATCAGGAAAAGCTCGTTGCCATTATGGAGGCTGGCTGCGATGAGGTCAGCGACATCGACGATCTCATCAACCTGACGTTCAATCTGGACTGCTACGACATCATGCCCGGTATCAACGACGAATCCGATCTCGGCTACTATTACGCCCACGAAGCCGGTATCTACTCTGAAAAGGATCTCGGTCCTCTGGCAAATTACATTGACTATGAACGCTATGGGCGCGACATTGCGATGGATGAGCAGGGACGCTTCACCGATGAGGGCTATGTCCGCGTTGCAAGCGAACGCTGGGACAGGCAGTTTAACGGGGAGCTTGATGATATTCCCGATGAATACCGGATCACCGGCTCAGGGGAAGCCGTCGAGCGTGACGGCACCATCGCCGTTCTTATCGTCGAGCCGGGAAAGGAGCCTTATGTGAAGGAGATTGACTCCGGTCTGGAGTCCTTGCAGCATGAGGTCGGCGGCTACATCGAGGCAATTTATCCCTACGAAGACCCGGTTGCCTTAGTCTGCAACGAGGAAGGCAAGCTGGAAGGTCTGCCCCTGAACCGCGCTCTGCGTGATGAGGACGGTGACATCTACGACGTTGTTGCCGGAACATTCATGGTGGTCGGCTTGACGGATGACAGCTTCGGCTCTCTGACCGTAGAGCAGATGCAGAAGTTCGCTGACCACTTCAAAGTGCCGGAGCAGTTTGTCAAGCTGGGCGATAAGATTGTGGCGATCCCCATGATCTCGAAGGAGCAGCAGAAGCAGGAAAGCATCGAGCAGAAGGACTTCGAGATGAACGCCGACACCTCCGGGCTGACGGTTGCCGGTCACATCGGGACGTGGCACACCATTGACCAGCACGAAGTCGGCGGTCACAGCTTTTATCTGATGGAGCATGACACCTACGGCGATGAGGCGGCTTGCATCATCGTCGATGAGCGCGGCAAGCTCGTCCTTGATGATGTCTACAACGGCTTTGACGATGACACGCTCCGCCTTCTCGACCTTGAGGTCAAGGAAGTGCCGGAAATGCCCGATCCCGCGCTCTCCGTTCAGGATATGAAGGACTACGGCTACGCATGGGCTGGTGTTCTTCCCGCCGGTCAGGAGGCGGCTGAGAAGGCTTTGGAGAAGGGTTGCGAGGTTTACCGTCTCTATTCCGATAACACCGAGGGCTTGTGCGTAGATGCCAAAGAGATTGCCGATCATGCGGCAAAGGGCGGAATGCTCGGTATCAGCAAGGAAAGCTGGATGGCAGCTCTTGAGAAGGAAAACTACCTCAAGGCGGCGGAGATGTCGATGGAGGATGACTACGGCATGATTGATGGGATCATCAACAACGGTCCGAAGGAGGACAAGACCGCAGAAGTCAAAGCCCCCGAAAGGGGCGAGAAGTCCTCCATCATGGACAGGCTCAAGTCTGCGAAGGCTGAAAAGCAGAAGGAGTGCTGCCCTCCCAAAAAGCACAAAGGAGAGATTGAGTTGTGAGCAGAAGTCAGAAATGGCGGCAGGAGTGGTCGTTCTTCATCGGGGACAGCGGACGCCGGAAGTATAACCGCTTCTGCGTCCGCTGCGTCCATAGCTGCAAGCAGAGCTTCCGCGCGGATCTCATCGCCTGTCCGCACTTCTCCCGCAAGGCATCGAGGTGTAGACAGTTAGGGGGCGAAAAAGCCTGTGATTGCAAGTCTCAGAGCGGCGCAAATTGACCAGCCTAAGTGATTGTATTCCCTGCGCGGTTTCATCCTTAGCGCGGAAATAAGTGTCGATTTCGGCACTTGTTTGAATGCTCGGAAAACGAATCAAGAGCCTCTGTCGATGCCCGGTTGGGTGTCGGCAGAGGCTCTTTTTTTATGGCATATTCAAAATAGCGGACAGCAGCTCTTGAACCTGTTGCCGGTATTCCAGCTTTATATCCGAAATACGTCTGGCAAGCGCAAGGGCTTCCGCTTCTGGCTCGTCAGTCCCAAAGATAATTCGGTCCGCACTGACGCCCAGCAAACGGCAAAGGCGCTGCAAGGCTTCAAGAGAGATACCGGAAGCACCACGCTCAATAGCACTCAGGTGATTCGGCGTCATGCCAAGCATTTCTGAGAGCGTATCCTGCGTATAGCCCGCCTGTTCTCTTGCCACTTGAATATTGCCGCCGATTTCAATATTGATGTCCTTCTTCTCTCGCATTGCCTCACCACCTTTGCATTTAGTGTACCTAACGGCGGTGTCATTATCCACGGTATGCCGTCGTTGATTTTACTAACGACAATGCGTTGACTGTCCGTGATGAGGGTGATAAAATGGAGTTACCTACCAAAAGAGTGAAAGAAGGGGTGTCATGTCGCGCATTATTGAGTTTAGAAAGTCTGCTCAAAAAGCTGAAAGGCAATCCGCTCAAGGTAAAACTTGTGCGTTTACCGGTCATAGACCGCAGAGTCTTCCGTTCGGCTTTGATGAATCCGATAAGCGTTGTGCTTCTTTGAAGTCTGTTATGCGGGATCAGATTGCAGCACTCATCGAGAACGAGGGCGTCACGCATTTTATTACCGGCATGGCTCTCGGCGTTGATATGTACGCTGCGGAAATTGTACTTGATTTGAAATCAAAATACCCTCACATTACTCTGGAAAGCGCAATTCCTTGTGAGACACAAGCGATCAAATGGTCTGTGGCTTCACGGGAACGGTATTATAATATCGCGGCAAAGTGTGACAAGGAGACCATGCTGCAACGGGAGTACACGCCGGACTGCATGGACAAGAGAAATCGGTACATGGTAGATCATGCCGATTATATTCTCGCAGTATGGAATGGATGCCCCAGCGGAACCGGAAATACCGTGAGGTATGCCCACAAAATGAGCAAGTCCATCATCGTCATCAATCCGACTTCCCTTGAAGTCACGCAGGAATAAGGCAAAAATCCCCCTTCTAAATCAAGCGTTGTGAAAACCGTGAAGTATTTCCCGATAACGAATACACATTACACTACTCAGTGATTATCGGAAACGTGTACGGCGTATGCTGCCCAGTGAACATCTCCACGGAACACATCGAATTTTCACGGCTTCGCAAAACGGAACGTGTCACCTTATGAACAGTCCCTTGCCGAGAGTAAAATAAATCGCTGGAAACGGGAACGCCCCCGGCACTGTGCATCTGGCACAGTGTCGGGGGCGTTTTTCCGTGTCTTAGTTATGAGCCAGTTCATTT
>ERZ791868.813-NODE-813-length-20862-cov-6.052002_pt1 | contig 20862 bp, 21 predicted proteins | sample MGYA00510281_ERZ791868 | MGnify/ENA primary metagenome ERZ791868 (study PRJEB30046, sample SAMN00792046) | human gut metagenome | study: EMG produced TPA metagenomics assembly of the A metagenome-wide association study of gut microbiota in type 2... | reverse complement strand
GGTACTATAAGGAATAGGATTAAATTTATTTATGGTTTTGACCCCAACATCATAAAATAAAGATTTTATCAGAAGATGGTACACTCAAAATCCAAGACAATACATTTACAATTTATAATAAAGACGGTAATCCTGTTGTTCAATTAGGAGAAGATAAAAACGGAAATTACGGATTAATCATATCAGATTCCAAAGGATCTGTACTCTTAGATTCGCAAGGGTTGCATGAAGGTATCGTACCAGATGATTTTATTAAAACAGACATGATTGCCGACGGTCAAATTACAGAATCTAAGATAGACAAGACAACTATGCGTGACTGGACTATGCCTGACGGTTCAAAAGTGTTCGATGTATCACATCTTTGGGACGGCGATGATAGTTTCGGAAAATCTTATAACACGATCAAATCAACCGTATCTGCGACATCTAAAGAGCTTGGAGATTTATCGGACAAAGTAGATCAATTAGGAAATGGTTATACTGTTGTTTTATCTAACGAAACCCAAAATATCCCATGTACATCTGACGGAATAACTGCGACTAGTTTTCTTATCGAAATTCCATTCTATGGTTATGAGGGAATTAAACAGGCAGTATGTACCGTGACTGTTGGTGAATTACCAGATGGAATTACTCTCGCGGAAAATACTGCTGCTACTTCTACTGCACCAGGTAAAATCACCTTGAATGTAGCAAAAGGTAAAACACTTGGTAACAAATCTCTTCTAACAGGAACGATTGTTTTTACATGTACCGTTTCAGGAAAGAAAATTTCTAAAAAATTCACATGGATTAAATCTCTCGCTGGTAAAGATGGATCGCAAGGTATTCCAGCGCCTACATATTATACGTGGATTCGTTATGCAGATACTCCGACCAGTGGAATATCAGCTGATCCAACCAATAAAACATATATTGGTATTGCGTATAACCAGACTTCCCAAACACCTAGTTCAAACTATTCTGATTATCAATGGTCAAAATTTCGCGGAGATGACGGTGCAAGTATAAAAGGTGATGACGGAAAAACGCTATATGTATGGATTAAATATGCAGATGACGCAAAAGGTACAAATATGTCAGATGCTCCCGAAGGTAAAACTTATATTGGTATGGCATGGAATAAACCCACATCAAAAGAGAGTACTAATGCTGCGGATTATTCCTGGTCACTAATTAAAGGCGCAGACGGTAAAGATGGAAAAACCCCAGTAAAAGGCGTTGACTATTTCGATGGCGTATCTTCCTATGTATGGATTAGATATGCAACGGACGCTAAAGGAACTGGGATGACGGCTATCCCATCCACAACAACGGGCTATATCGGAACAGCTACTACTACAACAGCTGTTGCTCCAACAAATGTTAGTGCGTATGTGTGGGCTAAATATGTTGGAGAAAAAGGCGCTAAAGGTGATGGTGGTTATATTCATATTGCTTATGCTAACTCTGCTGACGGAAAGACAGGATTCGATACAACAATCGGTACTGGAAAATCTTATATTGGGCAGTATACGGATAACATCGAAGATGATAGCACGAATCCAAGTAAATATACATGGAGTTTGATTAAAGGTGCTGACGGAAAGACATTATATACATGGCTAAAATACGCTGACTCTCCTACTTCTGGTATGTCAGACAGTCCGGCTGGAAAGACGTACATGGGTATTGCTGTTAATAAAACATCTATAACTGAAAGCAGTAACTATTCTGATTATACTTGGTCGCTGATCAAAGGTACAGATGGAATTAGTGTTAAGGGTGATAAAGGTGATACGGTATATATCTGGGTTAAATATGCTGATGACGCCAAAGGTAATGGCATGTCTGAATATCCAGATGGCAAAAAATATATTGGTCTTGCCTATAACAAAACCACCGCAACAGAAAGTAATAATGCTTCTGATTACATCTGGTCGTTAATTCAGGGTGAAGATGCTGTTCTTTATGAAATCGAACCATCTGTTGCAGTAATCAAAAAATGCACCCTTGATGTATGTTCTATTACTGACGAATCTGGAAATCGAATTGTTGATGAACAAGGAAGATTTCTCTCTGGTTATTTCTTGACTGATTCTCTTTCACCGAACAAAATCACATTTACGGCCTATAAACAAGTCGGAAGTAAAACTCGTGCCACATATGCATGTAGGTTTATTATCCAAGAGTCTTTAAATGGATTATCTTGGTCAACAAAATACACGTCTTCCAAAGACGAAACGAGTGTGTCATACACTCCAAGCACCCTTAAATTACAACAAATTAAGTGTGTAATGTATCGTGCTGGCGGCATAACTGAACAGTTAGATTCTCAGACTGTGCCTGTTATTCAGGATGCTGAAGGCTATGATTCTGTGATTCAGACATTTACGGATACTTTTGCATCTGTAGAATTAAAAGTTGATAACAATACAAAAGCTATTACATTAAAAGCAGAGCAAAAAGATATAACTAATGCTATTAATAATTATGATAACACAACAGTTAAGGACATTCGCAATCGCCAAACAGAACAAAAAGTCAATATCGACGGTATTTCAACAAAAGTATCTGATATTGAAACAACTATTAATGGATCTGTCGATGGCACAAAAACAGGTCTTATAGAAAAGGTTACGCAAGTAACAACCAAGGCCGGAACAATTGAAGCTAATCTTAAAAATAATTATACCACAACTGCAGGTATGAATACACAGATCAGCAACTCAATTGCTGCTAGTGCAGATAAGATTAAGGTCACTCTTGCTGATGGAAAGACGGAATCTACTCTCAAAGCCGCTTTAGGAGAAATTCAGAAGAGTGTAAAAGATAATGCAGGAAATATTTCAACAGTCACCCAAAAGGCTAATAGCATTGAAACTAAGGTTGCAAACCAAGGAAATGATATTGTTAATCTTAAAGTTGATGCAAAAGCCGTCGAGACGTTGGTTGGAAGTTCTGCTGGCACAACTGATGTTGTTCAAAAAGCAACAGATTTTCGAAAGACGATTACTGATGCTGCGGGTAATGCAAATCTTGCTCTTAGTACCGCAAATTCAAATAAAAATATTATTTCAAACATGAAAGTTGGAGCTGCAAATACAATTCGCAATTCCAATGATCTTATTTACGATTTATATTTTATGGTTGCCAGTCTACGTGACGAAAGTGGTAATCGCATAGTAGCTGAAAATGGCGATTATTTAGTTGCATATTATTAATTTTATTACTCCTCATTGATTTGAGGAGTAACTTTTATAAGGAGGTAATACACTTATGGCAAGTGATAAAATGTTAGGTAGTTTTGATCAAAAATCTGCACCAGAAGATAATGATCTTTTGGTAGAATACGATGCTGCTGCATCGAAAGTTAAGAATGTGAAGTTCGGAGGTGTGTGGAACTGGATAGTTAAGAAATTGACATCCGCCGTAATTAATGAGTTACAAACATCAAGTAAGAATGTAGTGGGGGCTATTAATGAATTAAATAGTAAGAAAGTCTTTAATAATTTATTGATATATAGAACTTCTGGAGCCGATATAAAGTCGGTAACTATTTCTATAAATAAAGAAGGATGTAACGACATATCATATGCTCCATTCGCGTTATTCGGAGGTTCAACATTTTCAACAGGTACTATTGGGAAAATAGATAATACATTAAAAACAGGTAATGTCACAATAAAGTGTAACGATAATGGTTCTATACAAAATGTAAAGTTTTCAAATTTTCCACAGTATGTAAATGCTGTTATCATTATCTATTATGAAAACATAAAAAATGCAATCGTGAAAGAAGAATAAAATAGTAAGACATACATTAATTCGACCAATGCGGATTCATTTTCTTTTAAGATAAGTGATATAAGTAAGGCAACATATGTTTCAATAATTATGTATGGATCAACATCGGCTAAAAACGTGTTTTTCTATAATGTTTTTATCGATACAGCAGATAATGGAAGGAAAGTAACGTTTATAAAAATAATAGACGGGTTGACTTCTCGAACATTTTCTGGTTCATATAACGATTCGACAAATACTCTTTCAATAACTTCGAATGGTACTATATGGGCTGGCATAAGACTTATTGTAATTAAATAGTAACCGGATCAGGAGCGCAGAAAACATAGTTTCTGCTTCTGATCTTGCTGAAGATGTACTTATAAAATGTGACTATGGAGAAATTAGGTTATTCACAATACAAAGCACAGTAAGTGTCGATCAAGGTTCTCCGGATGGCGGAGGCGGATTTCTACTTGTATATCAAAGCAAATCCAGCAGAGAATACGGAATTGTTGTGCTTTTTTCTTACACTGGAACTATATGGATGAAAATCAAATCTACTACTTGGGATGAGTGGAAAAAAATACAATTGTCTTAAAAACAAAATAGTAACCGGCTGATTGAACATATCAAACATTGACAAACAAAGGAATTTCCCATTTGGCACATTTATGGTAACTGGTGCTTGTCTTATATATGCACACGGATTATATTGTGGTGATTATAATGGTTTATATATTTGTAACCCTATAGCCAAGGAAAAGTGTACAATCGATACAATTCTAAAGTGTCCTCATTTAAACATGCTTTCAATTAATCCAAGTACAAAACAAATAACATTTAGTTTTGATAACTATGGTGGTGTGTTAGATATTTTTTTATTTTAAATAGTAATCTCCAAGCAAAAACAAAAAATATTTCACAACAGGAAAGCGATGATATTGAATCACTTATTAATTTGATTATATCTTATATAAGATGGCAAAACAACGGGATCTTTAACATCTGCGGAAGTTGGAAAAATCACATTAAAGGCTATTCTGCTATAGTGCAAAAAATTGTTTATGAAGATAAATTATCAATTAAGATATCCGGTATTATTTTTTCACTCGATGGAAATGGGTGGAACTTTACATCTCATATTACTAATGACGAAACAATAACAAAGATATTCTTTTTTGCAATGTCATAAATGAAAATAGTAAGATGTTTTCAAAAGATTTTGAAAAATGCAATTGCGTTGCATGATATTGATTAACAATTTAACATCTTCGAACGTATATTATTTAAATCTACAAGTAAAGAACGAGCCAACAGAACAACATTGTAATAATTGTTTTGTTTTCATTTTTGCAGAATCTATTGGTAGAGTAACACAAATTATCCTACCTGGAAACCATGAGAATATTTTCTATCGATCCATGATTACAGACACAAACAATTGGTGTACTTGGAAGAAAATATAATGAATTTTCCAGATTTTCGTTCACTTTAATTAAATAGTAACCTGCCAGGAATAGAGTTTTTAACAAGAACCATCACTGCGAAATCCGAAAAAGTATACGATTTGCAAATTAATGTTACGGAATACATTATCTTCTCAATTTGGTCAGAAGATCGAATGGGGTGGCAGTATACTGTAACTCGTGGAGTGAGTGGAATAGAAGCTACTCAAAATTGGGCCATTTGTTTTTTCGGAAATCCGACAGGTAATTTTACTTTCAAAGTTGCAGTTTTGAAGATTAAATAGTAAAACTTTTCAATATATTGATAGTGTAATATTAGACCAAGCATTGAAAACGGAAAGCATATTGTATACAACTAATGTAAAACAGCTTTATATTTCATATGGGCTTAAAAATAAAACGCAATCTTATGGCGGAAGTACCATCATAATTTTTGCCCTAGAAGATAAGCCATGTATGGTGCCTGTGTATATACAAAATGGAACTTTGATTGCGCATCTATATATACATAATAATCCCAACAAACATACAGTCGATTTCTATTGCTATTTATGCAACGAATCAATTCTTGTGAACTTGTATTGTCTTAAATAGTAATTCTGTAAGAAACAGTGCTGCTGGTCATAACTCCATTTTCAGAGGTAAGAACTTAGGTACATCTTACACATCTGCGATGTCTAAAGCTATTCAGGCAGGTACATTCGACGACCTGTATGTAGGTGATTACTTTACAATCAATGGTACTGTATATCGAATCGCTGGATTCAATCTTGGAAAACAGATTGGAGACAACGCATCTATGGGTAATAGCATGTGTCTCGTACCTGACTCTGCACTGTACAATGTTCAGATGCATAACACAGACAGCGGTCAGTATACAGAAGGCGCTGCCGCAAATACCACAACTGGTGCTTATGCTAATTCTGACATGAGAACTGCTAACCTCGCACAGGCTACTCAGAAAATTGTGAGTGACTTCGGTTCTTCTCACGTAATGTCCTATAGAGATATCTTGCCAAATGCAACAGCTGATGGACAGGCTTCTGGATGGGCTTGGTACGACTGTAAGGTTGAGCTGATGTCTGAGACGATGGTATACGGAACAAAAGTATGGGCTAATAGCGGTTATGAGGTCGGATGCATCAACTCTCAGTTCCCACTGTTCGCTCTTGCCCCTGAGTACATTCATCGTCGCTTCATCTATTGGCTTCGTGGTGTGGGGTCTGCGACTGACTTCGGTCTTGTGAGCAACGCCGGCTATGCGAGCGCCTACTACGCGTCTTTTTCTTATGGCGTTCGTCCGTTTTTCTTCGTTAATTAATATTTTTACGTGCATAGAAACGGGAATAATAGCTATTGACTGCGGATTTAATTGGTTTGTATTTTTTCAAGTATTTGATGAGAGAATATGGGAATGTGGTAATAGAAATTGCTAAAATTTCCCAAGGAGGTAGGTCAATATTGACAAAATTAGAAAATATTCTCGAGCAAATACTTGAAAAATTACAGGATAGCTTAACGCATGAACAGCTTTCGGAATTAGAAAGCACTATGGTTATTGCATTCCACGGAATCGAGGTACAAGAAGAACACACTCAGTTAGTAACATCAGAGCGTACATGGGAGAAGATTCTTCGGATGTATTGTGCCGCAAAGCGTGTTGAAAATTGCTCTGAAAGAACTATTAAAGGTTACAGTCGCTGCATTATTCAGTTTTTCACGCAGATCAACAAGAAAATAAATAACATAACTACGAATGATATTAGATATTATTTGGCATTTTTTCAAGAAACGCATCATACTTCTATTGTATATCTTGATAACATACGTAGGTATCTTAATTCATTTTTTACATGGGCTGCGGATGAAGGATATATACAATCAAATCCTATGCGAAAACTCAAGAAAATGAGAGTACCTACTAAACTAAAAAAAACATTTTCAGCAGCAGAGATGGAAGAACTTCGTTGCAGTGCAAACTCTCAGAGAGATATTGCAATTATGGAATTTTTATATTGTACTGCTACTCGTATTGGAGAGGCAGTTAGCGTTAATCGCTCGGATATTGATTGGCAAAGAAAAGAATTAATTGTTTATGGAGAAAAGGGCAAGAAAGAACGTACTGTTTATTTGACAGATCGCTGCATTTATCATCTTAAAAAATATCTTGATGAAAGAAAAGATACAAATGAAGCTTTATTTGTGTCCTCAAAATCTCCACATAAGCGACTTGGAGTTCAGGCAATTCAGTCTATGTTGGCAGCGTTAGGTAAAAAGACAAATATTCACGTACATGCTCATAAATTTCGAAGGACGTTACTTACGGATGCAGGAAAGCGTGGTATGCCATTACAAGAGATTCAGGTCTATGCAGGACACGCCAAGCCAGATACAACGATGCAATATGTAATGGTTCAACAAGAACGTGTTAAATCGAATTTTATGAAAAATATAGCTTAATTTTTTGTAAGCAAGCTAATAAAATACCTTTATTTTTTCGATCGCCCATTGGACGGTCTATTTGTCGTGTATGTATATATTGATATTTTGCAATTTTGTAGATTGCATGTTTTTATTCTTGTATTTATATTAAATCCGCAGTCAATTACAAAACAAACATATGATTTCAATCCAATCAATGTTTGTACCAGGCAAACCAAAAATATATACAGTACCGTCGTAGTCACTTAAAGCAATATTAATTGGCGATGCTGGATTTATTTTTCCGAAATTGTTTATCCCTACGAAAACAGTATTTTGTGGTTTATTAATCATTGTTTCTGCATACCCAATTGTTGGTATGGAAACATTTTTCACTTTTACAATTTTTGAATGCATTGTTTTACTATTTTATTTGCACCCATTCGGTCCATCTTGTATTATCCATTTGTCGGATGAACATCCCTTTTGCAGAAAATGCAAACAGACTTAAAAATTTTGGATTTCCATTTGCTGCAAGAACAATGGCGTTAATCCACACATCGTTATGATTTATTGGCATATTTTGAGCATTATTACCAGAATAGATACCTATTTCTACAATAGCATTCCAATCCAATACATTTGTGTTAACTATCCTAAGTGATTTACTATTTTATCTATACGTATATACATAACAACAGAATGTAAAGTTAATGCTAGTATTCATAATGAGTTTATTGCCATTCAACGTTACAGAATTTATCCTTGAATTTTCTTTTATTGAATAAATATGTCCAGCCGATGCATCATAAAATGTTGAAAATAAATATAAAGCACATCCATCATATGGATGAGAAAAAGATAGTAATCCACATGAAAGAGGAACTAATTCTATTTCTTTCACTCCGTTTTCGAAAGTCGTTCCGATAACAGTTTTACTATTCAATTCTTATATACGATACGAATTTTTAATATACCTTGTTTGCTATTTGTTGCTTGATATATAGTAATGTTTGTCGCAAGTCCATCTAACCATACAGCAGTATACGTTGATATGCGTTCCCATCTTGTAATAAAAATAGAATAAATCAGTTTATCTGCTTTCAGATAATTTATTATAGGAATATTGATATAATAACCACCAAAATTTTGCCGCATGGTTAATGTGGATATGTCAATGTCAATGTCCGTATATGTTATTGCTTTACTATTTAATTAACACTGTAGCAGAAAATCTATATAAAGTATTTTGTGTCGAACTTCCAATTGTTATTTGACCATCCAGCCCAATTGAACCAAACATACAATACGGATCAGTTGGCATACTTCCTACTTGAAATATGATCTGTGTTACATTGATGGCATTAATATCATTTATCTTAGCTAAAACATACTGGATGCCTGTATTTTGTGCAGTCACATAACCTTCTACTATTAATACTTTTCCGTATGAAACAGCAGATATATGCCCTTGGTTTGGTCCATACAAAATGTCATAACTTTTAATTTCTGTCTTACTATTTAATCCACCAGATGAAACTCTGCTTTCATCCTATTTTTGTTCCTCAATTTTCCTTGAAAACACTGGTTTTTTTGAAACCCGTGAAAGATAATATTGACCATTTTCAATCACTAAGGAGGTGATTACTATTTATACTTTAATTCAAGAATCTGTTGCTGGTCTAAATGGCGAAAAAGTAACTTGTGGACATCTCAGCTGTAATGAAAAAAGCACACTACGTTTAAATGATGTTCTTCGGAATTCAGGAGATTATACATTCCAGATGAAAATCAAGGCGAAAGCTGCATCTACTGTTCAACTAAGTATTGGGACATTAACAGAAAACTTTTCAGTCACTACTTCTTTTCAACAATTTAATAGAGTATGCAAAAATATCAATACTGCTACACATAAATATATCGAAATCACATTTCCTTCAGGTGATTATTGGTTCTACAATATGCAGCTTGAAATGGGAAACCTCCCAACTGCTTGGTCTTTATGCTTAGACGATTTAAACGATGCAATTGGAGCGCAATCTACATGGATCGAACAGACTACGCAAAAAATAAGTTTGTTTGCACAAAAAAATGATGTAAACGAAGCAAAGGCTGAAATGAGGGTCGAAGCAGATGGAATGATTTCAGAAGCTTTAAAATCTTATGTTACAAGTGATGATTTTGGAGACTATAAAACAGAAACAAAAACAAGATTTGAACAAACGGATAACCAGTTCGGATTTTATGTACAAAAAGATACATATGACGGGCTGAACAGTACAGTCAATAATTTGAAATCGAATCAGGAAAATTATTTTCAATTTGATGCAAATGGTTTAAGAATAGGAAAGAAAAATAATCCATACCAGGTTGTTATAGATAATGAAAAATATCAGATGTTAGGAAATGGACAGCCACTTATGTACATTCAATATGGTGAGCTTAACATTCCTGATGTTATTATTACCCATCAGCTTAGAATGTTAGGATATTCTTTTACTCTTGATTCAGCTGGAAATATGAATTGTCAGTTTGTCGGAACGGGAGGTTGATAAATGGGATCATTTTCTACAAACGCTTATGGTGAAGGTCGTTATTATACCTTTACATATTCTACAAGCCAGGATCAAGTCAAAAACACAACAACTTTAAACTGGACGTTATCGTGTGCAGGTGGTGTATCTTGGTATGCTGAAAGAACTTTAATTCTAACAATTGATGGAAGTAATGTTGTAAGCAAAACAGATCGTGTAGCTCGTTATGCAGGAAATATCGCGTCAGGTTCTAAAACATTTACACACGATGCAAATGGAAATAAATCTATTTCGGTAAAAATTCAAGCAGCTGTTGAAACCTCAAGTATCACATGTTCTGGTAGTTCCACTATTACTTTTCCACAGATTAAAAGGAAATCAACTTTTGGAACTGTAAGTGGAAATACAATTGGCGGTACAGTAACGATTAATATTAATAGAAACAATTCTTCATTTACACATTCTCTTTGGTATAAAGTTAAAGAAAATGGAAGTTGGGTTGAAGCGGTTAAGAACGTAGCAACTTCTGGCTCTTTTACTCTTCCAATGTCTATTTGTTCGAGTATACCAAATGATAATAGTGTGTATATCGGCTTATGTATTCAGACATTTAACGGAAGTACGGAGATAGGAAACTCCTACTCCTCTATTACTGCTTATGTTCCATTATCTGCTGCACCAACAGTATCATTTGCATTAAGCGATAATAAAGGATATTCTGGTACATATGGTGGATATGTACAAAACAACTCTGAATTACATATAGCCACTACAGCCACAGCAAATAATTCTGCGACTATCAAAACAATCACAGTTAAAGCCACCATTAGTGGAACTACGTATACATATTATGGAAGTAGTGTTAATATATCTCTTCCAACATCCGGTACTTGGACAATATCCGTTTCTGCTACGGATAGCAGAGGAAAATCAACAACAGCGGCTTCTCAATCAATTATAGTTCTCGCATATAGCAATCCAACAATTACAGCTTTATCGGCAAGACGAACGGATTCTTCTGGAAATGCAACATCAAACGGCTCATATTTACAAGTTATATTCTCAGCCACTGCAACAAGTCTGAATAGTAAAAACACAACAACGTTTCAGATAAAATATAAAAAGAAAAGCGTTTCTTCTTACACTTCTGCCACCCTATCTTCTTATCAAAATAAATATTCAGTTTCTGGTGGTTCATATATTTTCCAAGCAGAAACATCTTCTGGTTATGATATTCAATTAGTTGTCACAGATAAATTCAAAACAGTAATTTCTCAAACAACTGGTAATTCCGTTTCAAAGGTATTCTCTTTCTTTAAAAACGGATTAGGTATAGCTTTTGGAAAAGTTGCTGAAGCTGAGGCTATTGCCGAATTTGATTGGAAAATCAAAGCGAATAAAGGATTAACAGTCAGTGGAACCGATATTAATGTGTTAATTAATAATGCCGTACAGAAATTATATCCTGTAGGGCATATTTTAATGTCTACCAATTCTGCCAATCCATCTACTTATTTAGGTTTTGGAACTTGGGTTGCATGGGGATCTGGACGAGTACCTGTCGGTGTCAATTCTTCTGACACTGATTTTAGTACAGTAGAGAAAACAGGTGGTGCAAAAACTGTTAATGTATCACACTATCATACTGAATCAATCGGAGCAGATTCTGGTTATATGTATTTGTCTGCTGGAGCGAACGGTGGTTTGTTTGGATCAGGAGTAAGATCCAATGTTGGGAACATGAGCTGGAAAGGAACTGTCAATACTAGTGCTGTGCGTTTAAATAATACTAATACAGCTGGAAGTACGACATTAAATAACTTGCAGCCATACGTAACATGTTACATGTGGAAAAGGACTGCATAGTTATTGTGGTTTATTTAGATACCATTTCATTTCGTTCCAATAATACATTAATTGGATTTGATATGATTGATCTTCGATTTCACATTTACATACAAAGCAAATATGAGAAATATATTTATTTTGTGAAATCAAATTCACTGGAATTGCTCCATAATCTTTGTAACGAAAATATAATGGGATAATCTTCCCGTTGGTATCAAACGATGCAATAACTGGTATAGAAATCATATTATAACTCCTTTGTTTATATGTAAAATCAGATATTTGAAAATATTTTACTACCATTATAACAGAAAAGAATGTTAATGTCTCTATTATGATAACTTCAGTTATTGCATAACTTAATAAAAGGAGAACATATGAATACGCAAATTTTAAGATTGCCGAATGGCACAACAAAAAATATGTATGTATATCTTATTGGTGAAGACGAAAGTACAATTCAATTTATTGACCAAGACTATGCCGACATAAAACAATTTTTTGGAACAGAAATTATTGATTATATAGATATTGTTGACGAAGACAATAAACTTCTTGATTCTTTTAACATTTATCAAAAAGTATCTTCTATCATATGTACTACGGATGTAGTTACAGAATATGAGCCACGTTTGGTACAAGAAGCATATGATGAAACAGTAACAGACAAAAATGAAGAAACGGATACAATTACAGAAACAGTTATTCATCATGATGCGATATATCAGGATGTAGCAAAATACAGAACTACAGATGTGATTATTGTAAAATTAGCAAAACCGTCTATTCGTGAAGAAGTTGAAAACATCAAATCTGTTGTTGGTATCGTAAATACCAATAGCATGAGCCTTGAAGAGTTTCGTGATTATTATAAGGAACAAATCGGCAAACAATGTACTGCTGCTATTGAGAGTGGATTAGCTATCGAAACGAGTCTAGGAAAGCAACACTTTTCGTATACTATTGAAGATCAGAGTAATATGAAAGATCTTGTTATGACGGCTGAATTGACGGATTTTACTCTTCCACTTCCTTATCATGCAAATGGCGAACTTTGTGCTTTATATCAACCTACGGACATTTTAAAAATTTATATGTCTTTAAGTGCTAATAAAACATATCATACAACATATTGCAATGTGTTAAACGCAATGATTAAAGATGCGAAAGATATTGAGTCTATTAAAAAGATTACATATGGTATGGAAATTACGGATGAGAAATATACAGATATTATCAAGACGGTGACTGATTCAAAAGACGCTCTGCTTGCAGCAGTTGAAAAGAAACTTGAGTCTCTCACTAAAACGGACGTTGCATGATGAGGAAATTAAATCGTATATTTTCTAAAATTCTATGTCATATCTTTATTTTTCTCCTTTCTGGAACAGTCTATTATGGAATGGAAATCTTATTTAAAAAATCTCATACATCACATTGGTCTATGTTCTTACTCGCAGGTTTTGCGGGTTTATTTTTTATTGATGGATTAAATGACTTATTTTCATTCGAAATGGATTACTTGCTGCAAATTTTAATCTGTACTATTGCTATCACGGCAGGTGAATATGTAGTCGGTATTACTCTTAATCAGAATTATACTATATGGGATTACAGAAACATGCCATTTAACATTGGTGGACAAGTATGTCTGCCGTTTTGTTTTATATGGATGTTTTTGTCTGCGATTTTTATTCCATTTTTAGACTGGGTAGAATGGGCAATCTTTGATCATAAACAATCTGAAAAACCTTATTATAAGATTTTCGGAAAAACAGTTTTTACATTTAAATAATTTGATGGGAGGTATCTATATTGGTATCTCCCATTTTTTATGTTGGAGGTGATTTTGTGACAGAAAAAGAATTCGTTGAAAAAATAGGTAAGCTTGCCGCCGAAGATATGAAGACAAGTGGAATTTTAGCATCAGTTACTACTGCCCAGGCTTGCTTGGAATCTGGATACGGAACAACAGAATTGGCAAAGAATGCAAATAATTTATTCGGAATGAAAACAAGTCTCTCTGGTAACACATGGACTTCTGCTTGGGATGGAAAGAGTAAATATACGAAGAAAACAAATGAGCAAACCAAAGATGGGAAAGTTTATGTTGTAACTGCTGATTTTCGAAAGTATGCAGATATCCTGACTAGTATCAAAGACCATTCCTATTATCTCAATGGAGCGATGAATAGAAAAGTAAAAAGATATGCGGGTTTATCTGGTTGCAAAGACTACAAAACTGCAGCGCAGATCATCAAAAATGGCGGATATGCAACAGATGTTAAATATGTAGATAAAATTTGTAGTTTGATCGAACGATGGGATTTAACTCGTTTTGATAAACTCGGAAGGGAGAATTCGAATATGAATATTATTGACGTTACAAATGCAAGCAGATCTTATGTCCCACAATGGGGAAATCAAAAACAATATATTGTAGTTCATTATCTTGGAGTAGTAGGGCAAAATAATAAAATTAATTCAGATGGATGTGGCGCGCATTACTATATTTATTGGGATGGTACGATTTATAAAGCAGCAGACCATAATGCTATCCTTTGGCAAGTAGGCACTGCAGGATACTATACTCAAAAACATCCATACGCAAGGAATAGTAACTGTATCGGAATCGAGATGTGTCCTAAGTGTGATGGATCTGGAAAATATGCAGAAGATCCAACATGGTATTTTACAGAAGCAACGCAAAATGCTTGCGTACAATTAGTAAAATATTTGATGGGACAACTTGGTATAGGTGCGGATCATGTACTTAGACATTATGATGTTGTTAACAAATATTGTCCTGCTCCATATGTTACTAACAATAAATATAAAACTTCTTGGACATGGAGCGAATTTAAAGCAAAGCTAGGTTCTACTTCTACTCCTACTGTTGCACCGTCCACACCAGCACAAACAAAAACATATAAAGTTGGTATGTATAAGGTAAATTGTGATCTTCATATCAGATCGGATGCAACTGTTAATTCAAAAGTTGTCAATACTATTCGAGATCGTGGCGAGTATACTATAACAGAGATTAAGAATAATTGTTGGGGTAAACTAAAATCTGGAGCTGGCTGGATCAATGTTTCGGATGAATATTGTACGTATGTTGGTGTAGTAGCCACTGCAAATAAACCAGTGCCTAAACCAACCGTAAAGCCAGCTACACCTGTATACAAAGTAGGAAAATATAAAGTTAATTGTGATGCTTTAACAATTAGAAGCGATGCATCCAGCAAGGCAAGCGCAACTGGAAGCATTCGTGACAAAGGAACTTATAATATCACTGAAATCAAAAATACATACTGGGGTAAGCTAAAATCAGGTGCAGGTTGGATTTGCATTGACAAAGATTTTTGTACCTATGTCGGTGTTTTGGATAAGCATAGCACTGTTGTAAATAAAGAATTTCAAATTGCAGTTAAGGAAAATGGCATCAGAGTTCGTGCTTCTGCTGGTCTAAGCGCTAGAATTGCTATTGGTTCTTGCCCTATTGGAACATATACTATCACAGAAACAAAAACTGCTGATGGATATACATGGGGTAAATTGAAATCTGGTGCAGGATGGATAGCAATTGAATGCTGTGTTAGATTATAATAAATACATGCGTGAAATAAGAAAAGCCACCCTCATCAGGCAGCCAGAAAAGAAATTTTTCTTTTTTCACCATCATATGAAACAACCGTTTCATCAGTGCAAAAATAGTATATCATAGTGTGTTAAGTAATGCAACACAATCTTATGGGGAATATCATTAATTTGGTATTCCCCATTTTTTTACGCTTTTTTATTATTTTTCTGTATTTTTAGGTACGTTTCAGGATATCTGTATTGTAGTATATCCATGGCTTTTATCATATTTTTTTCTATTATGTGTACCATACCCTTCAATTCGCTATATGAAATATAATCGCTGTCAATTTGATCGACAATATATTTTATTTTATCGACCCAATAATCCTCTATTGGTTTTTCTTTTGTTTTAATATACTTATAGCATTGTGGCATATAATAAAAATCATTTCTTCTGATGTCTTGACAAATTTGTTGCATGAAAACATTAAATCCTCCTACAGTTAATCTTCTAACTTTGTCAGAATTCTTAAAATATAAGTCAATATAATATTCAATTTTAGGATAATACTTTTTATCTAACTCAGAATACCTCTTTCCTTTAGGCGGTATATTCCTACTGCTGCTATGTGCATAATTTTGGCTTATTAATTTTTGTTTTTCAACTTCATATTGACCGTTAATTATTTTACTTACATTACAAGGTAAAATATGATATTGTTTCGCAAGTTTATTTATACCGTTATCTTTTGTATATTCTGATCGAATTCTTTCAATTAATTCCGAATCAATTTGTTTCGCCGTTTTGCATACAAAAATATCAGATATTTGTATATCTAAAAATAATAATATATGAATTGTTCTAAGTGGATTCGCTTTGTTTAAGAATATATTACTCATTGCTTTTATTTGACAAGCTTCCTTTATGTTGTTGTCAGATAAATATTGTTTAAAATTATCTAAAAATACCGACTTGTGTTGGAGCCATGAAAGCTGATTGATATATTTCTTTTGAACTAACTTCCTGTAAAATACATCAAACATCGTAATACCGTTCTTAAGACTCTGTTTTCTTACTACCAATTGATATAGGTATTTTGCAGCCTTGATTTCACCGATGGTTCCCATATCATATGAATAATCATCATTAATGCAATTTTCAGCCGTTAGAAAATTTATTATTCTTGAATTGTTAACATGAACCGACGAATCTTTGAGTTTACATCCATGAATTACACAAACATTAATTTCTGGAATTTGATGGAAAGCATTCCAATATGTTTCGTGATATTGCTCTCGATTTTCTTTTGCACATAATGGACAATATTTTAGAAATATTTTTTGATGTTTATGTTTTGGTCTTGAGGAAAGGTATTCTAAAAAACTTTTGTCATTTGATATGAGCTTTCTCAACGCATTTTCTTTATCCAATTCGTTTAGAAATACAGACCAGTAAAGAAACATAGTATGGTTATAGTATAAGTCATTAATAATATAATTTTTCGACATAAAAGAACGTAGTACATCACTTGGTTCGTTTATATAAAATATTTCGATGTATTCATTCGGTCGTTTAAACACGATTTCTTTAAAAGATTGATTACTCTGTACATTTATATCTTGTTTCAATCTTGAATATATGCTATAGAACAATTCATAGTCATATATTTTAGGAAAATAATTTAACATGTTTCCACCTCTTCAACAGTAAAAGTATTTTTAATAAGAGTTAAGAGATCATAGTTATTAGATTGTGAATAATTGTATAAGTCAGCAATATTAACACCATTCGAATGATGAATTGTTATTTTTTTATGTGATTTATTGACCGTTTGACTATTTTTCTTTTGCACTTTTTCTACTTGCATAGACATCAGCCCATTGTATGACGCATTAAAAATATCAATACTTAATTTCTCTGTGTTACTCATAATGGCTAATTCCTGTGCTCTATAAAATAATGATACAACAGTTGACGTCACTCCGTTTGAATGAGCATACAACCAATTTATAAATTTTTCTGATGGTTCTGTGTATTGTTGTACATATTGAAATTTTAATAGATTTTTGCAAAAATGTATAAAATCATCATCATAATCAGTTTGTAAATATCGCAAGCCTATTGTCCTTCGTTCCAGATGTGGTGCGCTTTCAAACCAATGTAGACATTCTGGTGTTCCAACCATGCATATACTAATTCCACTACTATTTATAATCTGTGTTAATGCCCCAATAAGTTTATCACCGTTTTTATTATTAACTACATTTTGAATCTCATCAACAATAAGTACCCCAACATGATTTAAACATATTTGGCTAACAAAACCGATTAGTCTATCCGTCGTATACCGTTGTGCTATCTGTAAATAATCTCCATCCAATGTAGCATCAAGAATACGAACGATTTCTAACAATAGACTTTTTACAGAAGAGTCAAATGGGCATTGCACAAGTATAAAAGGAGCAATTCGTTGATATGGGTCTGTTGTTTCGATAAAATGATTTCCGAAAATCAATGAGATCGCTCTGGTAATAGCACTACTCTTCCCTATGCCAGAAACTCCAATGATTGTAAACGAATCAGCACCACCTATAATACCATTATACGTTTGTATGGTGTTTGTTGTATTTTCGATTCTTTGCTGTTTTACCATCATATCATTTTCTTTTTTCTTAATCGATCTGAGTAATGCCATATACAATTTATTATATACATCAACAGATAATTGTGATGGAATATAAATATCATATAATTCTGATAACGCCAGAAGACGAGTTGGCATTGTTTCATTGGCAATGTTTATATTATAGTTTGGTAATATCTTCAGTCGTTCTACTAATTCGTTTTCACATAAAAAATCAGGCAATTGTGAAAGTAATTTACCGTTCATCTTTTAACTCCTCCCCTAGCAATCAACTCGATCTCATTCATCAAATCAATTTTCGCCTGTCTTGCATTATTTTGTTCGAAACGTAGTGTTGTTTTGCTCTGTTCTTTGATCTGTTCCACTTCATCCAATTTTCTATTCTTATATCTGCTTTCAACCAATTCAAAAGGAATAAACTCGCCCTTCTCTACTGTCCATACTACAGATACATCATCTGGATCGTAAGCAACCTTAACATCTCCACCTTGCAGGAATCTTTCGGCGCAATCATCCCGTTTATACCGCATCCCTTTTACCACTAGACCACGCCTAGTGAATGTCCCAATGGTACGTGGGAGCAGATATAGGATTATTTTCGCGGTATCATGCGGGAATGAAATTAAATTTGCGCCTGGTTGCCGTCTTCCCCATTCCCATAAACTGGCTGCATATGGCTTTACTCCATCATGAATCATAGATTGTGTGTAAGGGAATCGTTCTATGAGCCGTTGACTGTTATAGTAAATGATACAGCGTAAGATGATCTTCTCAAAATCAAACATTGTCAAGCAAGCATCTAATCTGTAATCTCTTGCACCTCGTTCCTGGAAGTCCGGATCAATCACACCTTTACCCTTGAGAAGTGGTTTATACATGGATTGAATGATGTCAAAGAATTTCTCTACAGCACCTTTCAACTCTGGTCTGTATGGTGGAAGATTTACCATAGTCACGCCTGTTTCTGTGATCTGTGCAAAGGATTCTGATGTGTATTCCCGTCCCATATCAGTGATAAAGATGCCCGGTAACTCTTGCACGTTCCACTGGGATTTGTCTAATGGGATACCAAACTTTCTACACCATTCTGTTTTGTCGGTAAGTATATTTTGGAGCAGATGGCATAAACTCTTTGTATCGTTATTCCATGAGAGAACATAGCCATAACACATACTGCTGTAAGCATCAATGCAAGTGGTTAGGATCGGACGACCTTTTAAGGTACCGGTTTCGTCAATAAGGTAAATGTCACATACGGTGGAATCAAACATACCAGTACCGATATTGGTTGCGAACTCACGGATACCATCTCCTAGCAAGGGACGATTGTTCCTCTGGTAATTTGACAGTCCATCTCTGGAAATATAATAAGTTTGGAGCTTCTTAGTTTTCCGGTAAAAGTATCGGAACTGATAAAAGGATGGATGATCGGATAGTAGCTGTCCCATGCTGTCACAATACTTTTCTTTTAACATCATCTCATATGCTGTCACAAGACTGTTTTGTCTGCGTGTATAGAAGAACTTATTCAATGCCCATCTCATGTTCTTCTCATCTTTAGTCAGCACCTTTTCTTTCGTATGAACTTTTGGTGCAAGTACAGTGATGGTCTGAAAGATTAGATATTGATATAGATAGCGGCGGATGGTCTGCTTACTAATGTTATGCTCCTCTGAGATGGAAGAGATGATGTTTGCAGTTGCTGTGCTTTCTCCTAAGTGGTATAAAATTGGTGCAATCAGTGTGTACCGCTCATGTGCAATGCGCATCTGATCAGATGTAAGGTCTTTCACATCTGGTGGTGTGATGTTTAGAACATCATATAATTGCTTCTCTGGCAATGGGGTATATTGCGTTCTGATCGTCCAGAATGGCATTTTCGGATGGAGACAGTCAATTACAAGGGTCTGGTTATCTGATGTCTTTAAAATTCTGTAGAACGTGTTATTGATATAGGCTATATCAGCTTTCTGCATCTGTTACAATCCCCCAATCTTGAACGTTATGGGCAAGCCAGTAGGAACGTGATGTGTCCAGAAGTTTGATTGTAAGTGGCTTGGGCCTGGTCAGATGACTTCGTTCTACACACTCTCGGACATATTGCGTGCCGTCCTGTCGTGTAATAAGGAAGTCTGTTGTGTAGTCTTCATCTTCGAGTGGCGTGTTACATTGAAAGGATTGAACAGATGGATCGGTTTCCAGTTTGTCTGCATAAACAGATTGGATGGTGCTATAGCATCGGCAGATCGTGTCACATTTAGAAAGAGACTTTTTCTCACAGCGTCCTTTGTAGTTTTTCTTGTACATAGTGTACCTCCTTTGATTTTATGTGTCGAAAAAGTTACCCAAAAATGAATTATGTGTGTTTCGAAAAGTACCCAAAAATGCTTGTTTTTGGGCGTGTGTAAGAATAAGTACCCAAATCCTGTTGTTTTTGGGAAAATCTGGGAAAGAAAAAATCCAGTGTTTATGCGGGTTTCCAGACTTTTTAATATTTATAATTACACATCCCCAAAAATGGAGTAAAAAATATACTATGTTTCAAGGCAACCTCCTTGAGCCTAAAAAGGGCAAAACTGTTGGTTCTGCCGC
>ERZ791868.804-NODE-804-length-21069-cov-2.546493_pt1 | contig 21069 bp, 23 predicted proteins | sample MGYA00510281_ERZ791868 | MGnify/ENA primary metagenome ERZ791868 (study PRJEB30046, sample SAMN00792046) | human gut metagenome | study: EMG produced TPA metagenomics assembly of the A metagenome-wide association study of gut microbiota in type 2... | reverse complement strand
CAAGTTTGAGTTCAAATTCATTTGCTTTTAGCAAAAATTTACGCTCTTATGTGTCTCCCGCTCATGGAATCTGAGCAAGAATTCTTATATCAATTTTTTGTAAAGAACGTATTGCTACCCAGTGAACTAAATAGCAACTTAATGAACTAAATAGCCACCTCAAACGCCACCCCATTCTTAGTAAAAAACCTCTGCACCATCCCATCCCACGCTTTCTCAAGTGACTTATCCAACGTGAATGTATTTAAAGATGTTCCTGTGACGCATGTCAGCCCTTGCTCATTAAATTGAATATTCAGATAAAGTCCCTGTACGGTATTTGGCTGAAAGTCCAGATTCTGCTTAGAGATTAATTTGGCAATATTAGTAGGTGAAAGGCGAAACACAAACTTGAAGCTAAGAGGTGTCCGTTTGCCCTTGATCAAAGAAAAACAATATTCGCGTACTTGTTTCCAGTAAGAATATTCTGGAAGTGCCTCAGAACCGGAAAAAGAGGAAGCAGCAGGAAAAAGCTCTTCAGGTGGGAATTCTGCATAAAAATCTTTTTGAATATAACCATCAATATGGAAGCTGTTAAAGGTGACAATATCACCTTCAATGAAAAGAAAATGGTCAAAAAGTTCTGATAAAAGAAGTTGAGACATAAATTTTTTCGTTTCTGTTAATTTTAAAGAAATCATATATAAAAAACCTCCGAAAAAGTACAAAAATTACAGTATAAATTATCATACCATACTTGTTGACTTTTAGGGGCAAAAAAAGTATTATTAAATAAGGAAAATTGTGAACAAAAATTCATGATTATTCTCATATGAAAAATAATTAGAACAGTGAAAATAGATGTTTGGGAAAGGCACGAACGAAGAAATTGAAACAGTATAACAAAAGAAAGAATAGAAGAAAAATAGAAGTATATAGTAGAATTGCTGCTACAGGTGTTGTAGCAGCAATTCTTGTCGTAATTGGAGTTCGATTATCGAATAAACATGAGAACGCAGAGATAAGTGCGGGGATTAAATATATTGAGACGAATGAGAAAAAAGATGTCGCTTCGGTCGAGACAAAGATAGGGCGTGTTGAAGCAAAAGAGAAGGAAGAAGCATATAAGGCAGGGACGATCAGCTTAAAAGAGATGTTTGCAAGTACGGTCGTGATGGGAGATTCCATTACGGAGGGATTTACGGCATACGATGTTTTGAATGCGAACAGTGTCGTATCAAAAATAGGTGCATCACTTACTGATCTGGATGACCAGTGTGAAAAGCTAAAAGAGATTAACCCACAGATGGTGTTCGTCTCTTATGGAATGAATGATGTGATCAATACGAATGGAGATACAGATACATTTATCAAACAATATAAAGAGTTGATCGCAAAGATTCAAAAAGAAGTACCGGATACAAAGATTTTGATAAACTCAATATTTCCGGTGCAGCAAAGTGCAATAGCCGAGAAACCGGCATTGGCAAATATTTCAAAATACAACGAAGCATTACAGAAGATGTGTGATGAATTACAGATTGCGTATGTGGACAATACAGATCTTGTAAAAGATGAATATTACGACGAGGACGGAATTCATTTTGTATCTGAGTTTTATCCAATATGGGCAGATCACATGGTGGAGGTGTCTTTATCATGACGAACAGGGGAAGTGTTACAAGAACAGAACTTTTTAAATACATAACAGTTGCAGCGATTTTAGTCTTTGTGATCCTGATGCTGATTTTTGCGAGTGGAAGTACAAAAGCATTTGATGAAGTTGCAAAAGGCGTGGAGGCATCATTGGATACAGAGAACCTTGTGAAGCAGGACAGCCAGGCACTGAAGCGTTACTATGGTCTTAACAGTGCAGAGTATGATGGTGTGTTATTTTATTCTTCTGCATCAAGCATGTCAGCGGAAGAAGTGCTTATGATCAAGGTAAAAGATGACGGACAGATGCAGGGCGTTCGTGATGCGATCAATCGGCGTCTCGAAAACAGAAAGAATGACTTTGACGGTTATGCACCGAAACAGGTACAGTTGTTAGATTCAGCACAGCTGAAGGTGAGAGGAGATTATATATTCCTTGCAGTAGCTCCGAAGGCGGATGAATATCGCGCAGCATTTTCGAAGAGTCTGTAAGGTGGAGGGAGAAACATATGCTATTTAGCAGCATTACATTTTTATTTATATTTTTACCACTGACATTGCTTTTGTATTATCTTGTTCCATTTAGGATGAAGAACTATGTGATGTTGGCGGCGAGTTTGATTTTTTATGCATGGGGCGAACCTGTTTATATTATTTTAATGATTCTCTCCATTATATTGAATTATTTTTGTGGACAGGATATTTACGAAAAACGGGATAATGCAAGGGCTATGAAGATGAGCCTTATGTTTGGAGTGGTAATGAATCTGTTGATTCTTGGATTCTTCAAATATTATGGGCTGCTTATGGATACGGTCAATGCAATTTTGCCAATCGATATTCCGTATCGTGTGCTGGCTTTGCCAATCGGAATTTCATTTTATACATTCCAGGCAATGTCCTATTTGATCGATGTATATCGAAAAGAGGTAAAACCACAGGAAAATATTTTATATTTCGCATTGTATATTTCAATGTTTCCACAGTTGATCGCAGGACCGATCGTCCGCTATATTGACATTGAGGAGCAGTTAAAGGAACGTAGCATCAACCCGAATAAATTTGGCGAGGGTGCAATGTATTTTATCCGGGGATTAGCAAAGAAAGTAGTTCTGGCAAATACATTTGGAGCGGTATATGAACAGGTTGCTGCGATGCAGATGGGTTCATTTTCAACTTTGACAGCGTGGGTAGGAGCAATCGCATATGCATTCCAGATTTATTTCGACTTCGGCGGTTATTCGGATATGGCAATTGGTCTTGGCAAGCAGAAAGGTGCAGAGAGTATTCATCATCAAAGTGCCAAACTTTAATTACCCTTATATTGCCAAAAGTATTACAGATTTTTGGAGAAGATGGCACATTTCACTGAGTACATGGTTCCGTGAATATGTATATATTCCGCTTGGAGGAAATCGATGTACTCCGTCAAGACATATCTTAAATCTGTTGATCGTATGGATGTTGACAGGATTATGGCATGGAGCACAATGGAACTTTATGTTCTGGGGATTGTATTACGGAGTGATACTTATTTTAGAAAAATATCTCTGGGGAAGTAAGATTGAGAAGCTTCCATCAGCAGTCCAGCACATTTACGCATTTGTATTGGTTTTATTTGGATGGGTATTTTTCTTCAGCCCGACATTGGGATATGCAGGCCAGTATCTGAAAGTGATGTTTGGTATCGGTGCAAACGGAATTTTTGATAAGCAGGGATTCTTTATGATCTTTACAAACTGGTTATTGATCGTAATAGCAATTCTGGCATCTGCACCAAGAGGATACAAGCTGTTGAAGAAGATAACAGGATGTTGGCAAAGCGAAGAAGTAAGAGCTATCGTAACTTGTGCGGTTTACATTGCAATGTTCTTACTGTGTATTGCATTCCTTGTAACAGAAACATATAATCCATTTTTATATTTTAGATTCTAGGTGAAAAAATGCAGAATAATAGAAAGAGAAAAAGAAGTGGCTGGAAAATAGAACATATAATAGGAATGGCATTTGTTGTATGTATCGTATTTTTCCTTGTATTAAATATTATCGTTCCGAATAAAGAAATGTCGGAAGAGGAAAATCGAATGTTGGCGGGCAGACCGAAGCTGACAATTGAAAGTCTGGTTTCCGGAGATTTTATGGACAAATTTGAAACTTATCAGGCTGACCAGTTCGTAGGAAGGAATGCCTGGAGAAAATTAAAGACGACGTTAGACAGAATCGGCGGAGGCAAAGAAGAGAATGGCGTTTTGATTGGAAAAAAAGGTCAGCTGATGGAAGAAATCGCAACACCGGATCAAGAACAGTTGAATGCGAATTTGAAATCTATGAAATCATTTGCACAATCTTATCCGGATATCAATACATCGGTAATGCTTGTTCCGGATGCTGCAAATGTATTGAAAAACCGTTTGCCGGCACTGGCAACAGTTGCAGATCAAAATCGTATGTTTTCACAGGCAAAACGTGAACTTGGGGAGTCGATCAACTGGATTGATGTGACAAGTTCACTTAAGAAGCATACAGACGAGAAGATTTTCTATAAGACAGATCATCACTGGACAAGCCTTGGAGCATTTTATGCATTTGGAGATGCTGTGGAGTCATTGAATATCAAATCAGATGCAGTAAGCAACTTCGTGGCATATCCGATATCAACTACATTTAACGGAACCTTGTCCGCAAAGGCCGGATGTAGATTGGGAGAGAAAGAACAGATTGACATCTATGTTCCGAAAGATTCGGATGCAGATATTTTGGTAAGTTATATAGATGAACAGAAAAAAACAGCATCATTATATGATTCTTCAAAATTAAAGACGAGAGATCAGTACGGTGTATTTTTGGGCGGTAACACATCGGTTATTGATATTAAAACAACATCCGAGGAATCACGGAGAATTTTGATCATAAAAGATTCGTTTGCAAATAGTTTCATTCCGTTTTTGACACCATATTTCAGAGAAATCGTAGTCGTAGACCCGAGATATTATAGTGGAACGATTCAGGACATCATGGATTCTTATCGAATCACAGATGCGTTGTTCTTATACAGCGGAAATACATTTTTCCAGGATAATAACATTAGTGGAATGTTAGGAGAAGGTAAAAGTGAATAATCAGATAAAAAAAGAGTTTCAGCAGAAAAATGAACCTGTCCGCTTGAATAAATATTTAAGCGAGGCAGGTGTATGTTCGAGAAGAAATGCGGATAAACTGATTGAGAGCGGAGCAGTAACCATAGATGGGAAAAAAGCGACTATGGGGATGAAGGTGCTGCCGGGTCAGGTTGTAAAGGTTGGAAAGAAGACGGTTTCCAGAACAGATGAGATGGTGGTTTTAGCAGTAAATAAGCCGGTTGGTATCGTCTGTACAGAAGAGCGAAGGGAACGCAATAGCATTGTCCGATTCTTAAATTATCCGATTCGTGTGACATACATCGGCAGATTGGATAAGGATTCGCATGGTCTTTTACTTATGACGAATAACGGTGATATCATTAATAAAATGATGAGAGCAGGAAATCAGCATGAGAAAGAATATAAAGTGACAGTAGACAAAGAAATCACACCCGAATTTATAAAACAAATGTCGACAGGAGTTCCGATTTTGGATACTGTGACAAGACCTTGCAAGGTGACACAGAATGGAAAATATACATTTACAATCGTGCTTACGCAGGGCTTGAATCGACAAATCCGCAGGATGTGTGAGGCACTTGGATATCAGGTGAAAGATTTGTTCCGCACCCGGGTTATGAATATAGAGTTGAAGGGATTAAAAGACGGAGCATATCGGAAGTTAACAGATGCGGAGTTGAATGAATTACATGAACTGATCAAGGATTCTTCAAATGAGACAGTTCGATGGGAATAAAAAAGAAAATAAACGTATAGTAGAGGTTGCTTTAAAAGTAACCGTGGAGAGGAAAAAAGATGGAAGATAAGAAACAGCGAATGCTGCAACTTGTGGAAATTTTGAATCAGGCTCGCCGTGCTTATGAGCAGGAAGACAGAGAGATCATGAGCAATTACGAGTACGATAAACTGTACGATGAGTTATTGGGACTGGAGCAGGAATTAGGAATGACGCTTGCTTCCAGTCCCACAATTCATGTTGGATATGAAGTGTTAAGTGAGTTGCCAAAAGAGCGTCATGAGAAACCGATGCTCTCATTGGATAAGACGAAAGAAGTTTCACGCCTGAAAGAATTCTTAGGAAGTCAGAAGGCGATGCTGTCCTGGAAGATGGATGGCCTTACAATTGTTCTCACATATCGTGGCGGAGAACTGGAAAAGGCAGTTACCCGGGGAAATGGAGAAGTAGGAGAGGTTATCACGAACAATGCAAAAGTATTTAAAAATGTACCGCTCCACATTCCGTATAAAGGAGAGTTGATCCTGCGTGGAGAAGCAATTATCGGATATCATGATTTTGAAAAGATCAATGCCAAGATAGAGGATGTTGATGCAAAATATAAGAATCCAAGAAACTTATGCAGTGGTTCAGTGCGACAGCTGAACAATGAAATTACAGCAAAGAGAAATGTAAAATTCTACGCATTTACATTGGTAAAAGCAGATGATGTAGAGTTTCAAAATTCAAGAATAAAGCAGATGGACTGGCTGAAAGGACAGGGATTTGAAGTGGTAGAGCATCGTCTTGTAGATGCATCTACAATTGAAGATGAGGTTTCGTGGTTTGCAGAGCATATTGTGGAAAATGATTTTCCATCAGATGGACTGGTGCTTGTGTATGATGACATTGCATATGGACAGTCTTTGGGAACAACAGCAAAATTCCCGAGAGATTCTTTTGCATTTAAATGGGCAGATGAAATCCGAGAGACAACACTTCGTGAAATTGAATGGAGCGCATCAAGAACAGGGCTTATTAATACGGTAGCAATATTTGATCCGGTCGAACTGGAAGGTACGACGGTGAGCAGAGCAAGTGTTCACAATGTCAGTATTATGGAGGAGCTTCAGCTGGGAGTAGGAGATACAATACAGGTATATAAGGCGAATATGATCATTCCTCAGATTGCGGAAAATCTGACACGGAGTGGTAATTGTGTTCCGCCGAAGGTATGTCCGGTCTGTGGTGGAGCCACAAAGATTTCTATGGATAACGATACTAAAACATTGTATTGTACAAATCCAACGTGTCAGGCAAAACAGGTGAAATCATTTACGTTATTTGTCAGCAGAGATGCGATGAATATCGAAGGCTTGTCAGAAGCAACCTTGGAAAAATTAATTGACAGGGGATTTATTAAAGATTTCTCAGACATTTTTCATGTAGAGAGATATAAAGAAGAAATTCAGAAGATGGAAGGTTTTGGAGAAAAATCCTACGATAATCTGATGAAAAGTATCGAGCAGGCAAGAACTACGACACTTCCGAAATTAGTGTACAGTCTTGGAATTGCAAACATCGGACTGGCGAACGCAAAGGTAATCTGCCGGGCATTTGATCAAAATCCGGAGAAAGTGATGAATGCAACAGAAGAAGAATTAAGTGCAATTTCCGGAGTAGGAGATGTGATTGCAAAAGCATATGTTGATTATTTTGCAGATGAGAAACATCGAGAATTATTTGAAAAGCTCTTGGCAGAAGTGACGATTCCAAAAGAAGAACAGATAACAGAGCAAAAGTTTACAGGTGTAAATTTTGTTATTACAGGAAGCGTACACCATTTTGCAAATCGTGCAGAGGTAAAAGAAGAAATCGAAAAACGCGGTGGAAAAGTGACAGGTTCGGTTACATCGAAAACAAATTATCTGATTAACAATGATGTAGAATCCACTTCTTCAAAAAATAAGAAAGCAAGAGAGCTGGGTGTTCCGATCATATCAGAAGATGAATTTGTAGAAATGTTAAAATAAATAGCCTGTTTACAAAAACTTCATTTGAAGTAAGAGAGATATTCCTTTATAATGAGGAATGGTATATAGATACAAAAGAACGGAGGATTTGTAAGATGTCAGATCACGACACAATAATTATAGATGAAGATCAGAACCAGGATTTCAGAGAAGTAGATCTGGAAACAGTGGAAGATCCGAAGGAAGAAGTAGTAACAGTGGAAGATTCCAAGGATGATAAAGAAGATGATTATGAGAAAGTCTGCTTTATCTGTCATCGCCCGGAAAGTGTAGCGGGTAAGATGATGGAATTTCCGAACAATATTACAGTATGTCAGGACTGTCTGCAGAAGAGTTTTGATGCAATGTCAAATATGCCGACAGATCTGAATAAGATGATGAATATGCCGGGAGTTCAGTTTTTAAATTTATCTGATTTAGATAATCTGTTTCCACAGCAGCCAAAGATTAAGAAAAAGAAGAAAAAATCAACTAAAAAATATAAAAAACTAGATATCAAAGACATTCCGGCACCACATAAGATCAAAGAACAGCTGGATCAATATGTAGTTGGTCAGGAATATGCTAAAAAAGCAATGTCAGTAGCAGTATACAACCACTATAAAAGAGTTGCTACAGACACGATGGATGATATTGAGATTGAAAAATCTAATATGCTGATGATCGGACCAACAGGATGCGGTAAAACATTTTTGGTAAAGACATTGGCAAAATTATTAGATGTGCCGTTGGCCATTACAGATGCAACATCTCTGACAGAGGCAGGTTATATCGGAGATGATATTGAAAGTGTTGTTTCTAAGCTTCTGGCAGCAGCGGATAATGATGTAGAGCGTGCTGAACAGGGAATCATTTTCATTGATGAGATTGATAAGATAGCGAAAAAGAAAACATCCAGTCAGCGTGATGTAAGCGGAGAATCGGTACAGCAGGGAATGCTAAAGCTTCTTGAAGGTAGTGAAGTGGAAGTGCCTGTTGGAGCAAACAGTAAAAATGCGATGGTTCCGCTCACAATACAAAAAATATTCTTTTTATCTGTGGCGGTGCATTCCCGGATTTGGAAGAAATCATTAAAGAAAGACTGACAAAGAAAAGTTCAATGGGATTTAATGCGGAACTGAAAGATAAATATGATAATGACAAAGATTTGATCAGTAAGGTGACAGTAGAAGATTTAAGAAAATTCGGAATGATTCCGGAGTTTATCGGCCGTCTTCCTATTATTTTCACATTGAAAGGTCTGGATAAAGACATGCTTGTGAAAATCCTAAAAGAGCCAAAGAATGCGATACTGAAACAATATCAGAAATTACTTGCATTAGATGAAGTAAACTTAATCTTTGATGATAGTGCACTTGAGGCAATTGCTGAAAAAGCAATGAAAAAGGATACCGGAGCCAGAGCGCTTCGTGCGATCATTGAAGAGTTTATGCTTGATATTATGTATGAAATACCGAAGGATGATAATATCGGACAAGTGACGATCACCCGTGAATATATTGAAGGAACCGGGGGCCCGATCATTGAATTGAGAGGTCAGAAGGTACCAAGACTTAGTTAGAAAAGTTATCGTTCATAGCTATACTATGGTTGCTGTTCACAGTTACTGTGAACAGTAACATACTATGAACGAATATGGGAAAGGGTTCTAAAAAATATACAAGATGTCACACTGAGTTATTGGGGGATAACAAAGTGAATGACAACACAGGAGGAGCATAATGAACAGCTATAGTTATCTATTGGATCTGGCAATCAAAAGGTGTTAGGGCTTTTGACAAAGAGAGTACAGATGCCACAGGTAGTAGGCGCGCTTTTGGCAGGACTGGTTTTAGGACCGGTAGGATTAGGAGTGTTAAGTGAAACAGCCTTTATTCATGAAATTGCAGAAATCGGTGTAATTGTACTGATGTTCTGTGCCGGAATGGAGACTGATATCAAAGAACTCAAAGCAAGTGGAAAAGCGTCATTTGTAATTGCACTTTGCGGTGTAATCGTTCCACTGATTGGAGGATATTTCTGTGCGCTTATATTTAACAGACCAGGAATGATTCCGTCTTATGCAAGTGCAAGCACATTTTTACAAAATATTTTTATTGGAGTAATCCTCACAGCGACGTCTGTAAGTATTACAGTTGAAACATTAAAGGAACTGGGGAAATTAAAAACACGTTCAGGAAATGCAATACTTGGAGCAGCAATTATTGATGATATTCTTGGTATTATTGCACTTACAATTGTTACAAGTATGGCAGATGACAGTGTAAATATTGCGATTGTCCTGATTAAAGTAGTGGCATTCTTTGTATTTGCAGCAATCGTAGGAGTTATTTTTTATAAATTTTATAAGAAATGGGTCGACGGAGCAAAAAAAGAATTACATCGTCACACAATCGTTGCATTTGTATTCTGTTTATTAATGTCATACATTGCAGAAGCAGTATTTGGCGTAGCAGATATCACAGGTGCATTTATCGCAGGTCTGATTATTTCTAACATAGAACGTTCAGAATATTTGCAGACTAAATTTGATACAATTTCATACATGCTGCTTTCACCGGTATTCTTTGCAAGTATTGGACTTAAAGTTGTATTACCGAAAATGAATTTTACAATTGTTGCGTTTGCAGTAGTACTTACAATCGTTGCAATTCTGACAAAAATCATTGGTTGTGGTATCGGCGCAAAAATGTGTGGATACCAGAATTATCAGGCAAAACGTATTGGTATTGGTATGATTTCGCGTGGTGAGGTGGCATTGATTGTTGCCAGCAAAGGTTCTACACTTGGACTGTTGGGAATTGCATTTTTAGGACCTGTCATCATTGTGGTGGTAATTACAACAATTATCACACCGATTCTTCTGAAAATGGTATTCCGTGATGGAACAAAACCGACAGAGCCAATTGCTGCCGGAGAAGAAATCAAGAGCTACTATGAGAATGTAGAAGAGATTCGTCGTGGTGAAAAGCGCGAATAACAATAATAGAAATTAATAAAAAGAGAAACATTGTAAGAGAAAATCCTGCAATGTTTCTTTTTTTGTTGCCGGGTATAGGACGAAAGATTTGGAAAACTTTTTTAGTAATTTCGTAATTCCTCAAAAGTGTGAAACAAATTCAATTGTCCATATCCCCATTCAGGATTTGGAAATGTCATATTTGAAGGTCTGGTAGCACCGATGATAAAAAGGCTTTTAATTTGTGTAGAATCCACACTTTCCGTGCCAAGCTGGAACAAGATCCATTCCAGAAGAAGGGCACATGCACCGGCGGTAATGGCAACGGACAGACTAGAGCCGGAGCGGACGGCAAAACGATTGTTTGGTAACGAACCAAGAATAGAAATGCCGGGGGCAGTGAAATCAGGATGGATTCCATCGTAGCGGTCATATCCTCGTCCGGAATCCAAAGCATTTGTATTTCCATCGTAATAAGAAACACAAATCGGTCGGGAAGCATTTCCGGGATTTGTGATTGTATAATAAGGATTCGAATTCAAAAAGAACACTTCCCCTTGGATGAAACTGCTTAACGGAAGCCACATATGAAATAGCCCGTCAATTATGCGAAGTGGTGAAACGATGATTTTCCATATACCGGGAGAAGGTTTTTGAAAACGAAAGAAAATCAGCTCCTGATTGGTTCGCTCTACCAATAATTTATAATCAACAATAGCTGTTGTGCCTTCTAGTAAAAACTGAAATTCATCACGTTCTGTAGTGCGGATTGTATTTCGTCCACGGATTTCACCGGAAGGAGAAACGATGGAAAAAGCAAGAATATTAGGAATACTGTTCCAAAGCTCCAGCGTAAATCCGGGAACACCTTCACCTACACGGATCTCCACTGTTGCACTATCAGCAATATTTTTTAGAGTATATTGAAAATGATGTCTACCATTTGCTTCATTTCCTACGCCGGTTACAGGAATGATATTTGCTTTAGATGCATACAGATTCAGAAGATTAGAGAGTGGGAGTAAGCCAAGATGTCCACCGGAATTTGTGCCGAGTGCAATGCAGAGAATAAGTGGCAGTTTATATTTTGCGGCAAGGTCAGATAAATATTTTACAGCAAGCAAAATGTCAGTCTCCTGATAAGCTGTTGCAGAATCAGCAATAAAATAATAGTCGCGGAGATATTGTTTGGCAGGTTTTAATTTTACAACAGCGAGAGTCGCTTCCGGGGCAGCCCCAAGAAAGTTTTCCTGCGGGGCACCGCCACCACATGCAAGAGAGGCAACAAAAGTCCCATGGCCTTCGACATCTTGTGAAGGAACAATGTTCAGTGGTTGCTCTGATGCAAGCGCATCATTAATCTGGGGCTGTGTATATTCAGAGCCATAATAAAAATTGTCAGGAGGAGTTCCGGTCTGAATCGTCTGATCCCATATAGAAAGAATTCGAGTCGAACCATCCAGATTACGAAAAAGAGGGCTTAAATAATCAATTCCACTGTCTAAAAAACCAATCAAGACACCCTTCCCTTTCAATTGTAGAGTAGGATAATTCTGGATTGGGAGAATACCGGTTTGATTTAATGTTTCCATACTAATAGGGGCATAGCATTTCGGAATAGAAGCGTAAGGAAATTGCTTTAATGTGATGGGTTCGGCCTGAATGGCAGAAATATAAATACAGCGATAATCAAAATCCGCATTTTGTATACAGGAATTTTGCAAGGCAATATCAGAGAGAAAAGAAGTCTGGATGCCATCGAGGATGAAGTCACGATAGTCTTCGGAGAGGATGCGTTCTTTGCAGATAGAATTGGACATGGCGGGACCTCGTTTTTTATTAGTATATGCAGGGAAGGTGTCTGTAATGATGTAGAATGAGATATGATAAAAATATTTAGCTGTAATTAGAAGAAAGATATGCTATTATGTGATGGAGAAGTCAAAAAGAGTAAACGAATGTGAAGGTGGAAGACTGCATTACGAGATGTTGCAGTACACAATTGTGTAAAGAAGAGGTGTATTATGTATAAAATATTAATTGTGGAGGATGATACGACTATTGCAAATGGTTTAAAGAACCATCTTGAAAAATGGGGTTATGAGGTGGAGTGTATCACTGATTTCAAAAATATTATGGATAGCTTTGCAAAAAATGAACCACAATTGGTATTGCTGGATATCGTATTGCCATTTTTTAATGGATTTCACTGGTGTCAGGAAATCAGAAAGATTTCAAAAGTTCCAATTATTTTCCTATCATCGGCGAATGATAATATGAATATTGTGATGGCAATGAATATGGGCGGGGATGAATTTATCGAAAAACCATTTGATTTTGCGGTGGTAACGGCGAAGGTACAGGCTGTTTTGCGAAGAACATATGAATTCAGAGGAAACACCAACATGTTAGAATGGCATGGTGCATATTTGAATCTTTCAGATGCAACACTTCAATATCAAGAGCAGAAAACGGAGTTGACCAAAAATGAATTCCGCATTTTACAGATGCTTATAGAAAATGCCGGGAAGATTATATCCAGAGACAATATTATTACAAGGCTCTGGGAGAGCGACGAATTTATAGATGATAATACATTGACAGTCAATGTTGCAAGACTTCGAAGGAAGCTGGAAAAGATGGGATTGGAAAATGTGATTCTTACAAAAAAAGGTATTGGATATATGGTGGAAGCATGATAAAAATGTTTTTGAAATCAAAACAGAACGAGCTGCTGTGTTATATTGGAAGCATGCTATTATTTGTTACAGTACTATTCCTGTATGATGTAAGGACAGATGCAATTCAATATGGTTTATTGCTTTCAACTGTTTTATTCCTGCTCAATTTAACATTACAATTTTTCAAATTCCAAAAACGTCTATCTGAGCAGGATTATCAGAATATTATAAAGAATCTGAAGGAACAAAACGGAGAATTAAAATCTCAGGAACGCATTTTCAAACAGGAAATGTCAGACTACTATAGTATGTGGGTACATCAGATTAAGACACCGATTGCTGCCATGCATGTATTGCGGCAGACATTAGAGGAAGAATACCCGGAACAAAAGTATATAAAAGAAATCAAACTGGAATTATTTAAAATCGAGCAATATGTAGAAATGGTGCTGACATATCTTAGAATGGGAGAAATGTCAGGAGATTTGAAGTTTGAGAAATATTCATTGGATGCTATAGTAAGGCAGGTTATCCGAAAATACTCACAGATGTTTATTTTACGGAAAATACATTTGCAGTACGCAAAAACTTCGCAGTGTATTGTCACAGATGAGAAATGGCTGCAGTTTGTGCTGGAGCAGGTTCTTTCCAATGCACTAAAATATACGAAAGACGGCGGAATGATTTTTATTTATACAGAAGAAAAAGAAAATAAAAAATGTCTTGTGATTGAAGATTCAGGAATCGGCATTTGGGCGGAAGATTTGCCAAGAGTATTTGAAAAAGGATTCACAGGTTATAATGGAAGAGCCGACAAGAAATCCACAGGAATAGGATTGTATATGTGTAAGAAGATTATGGAACGGCTGAACCATCAAATTTGGATTGAGTCGGAGGTAGATAAGGGGACAAAGGTGTATCTGGATCTTGCAAGAGAAGAATGGACGATTGAATAAGCATGCATGAGTATGAATAAGCAATCTTACAGTAATGTAAGATACGAGAGGGAAATGTAATCTATTTCGATGGAAACACATTTCTCTTTTTTCTATAATAAGCCTTGTAAAAAAGAAAAACGTTGGGAAAGGATGGAGAAAATGGCATTACTGGAAGTAAAAAACGTAAAGAAAATATATACGATAAGGTTTGGAAACAATCAGGTTGAGGCTTTGAAAAATGTAAATTTTTCAGTAGAATCCGGAGAGTATGTCGCAATTATGGGAGAGTCCGGTTCAGGAAAAACAACACTTTTAAATATACTGGCAGCACTGGATAAACCGACAGAAGGAAAAGTATATTTGAAAGGGAATGATCTGGGAAAATTAAAAGAAAAAGATATTGCAGCGTTTCGCAGACAAAATATGGGATTTGTATTTCAGGATTTTAATCTGTTAGATACATTTTCATTAAAAGATAATATTTATTTACCACTTGTATTGTCCGGAGCAAAATATAATACGATGGAGAAACGGCTGGCTCCGATTGCAGAAAAGCTGGGAATCACACAGATTTTAGATAAATATCCGTATGAGGTATCAGGCGGTCAAAAACAGCGGGCGGCAATAGCAAGAGCACTGATTACAAAACCCCAGCTGATTTTGGCAGATGAGCCGTCAGGAGCATTGGACTCAAAGGCGGCAGACAGTCTCATGAATTTATTTACTACGATCAATCAGGACGGGCAAACCATATTAATGGTAACTCACAGCGTAAAAGCGGCAAGCAGTGCAAACAGGATTTTATTTATCAAAGATGGAGAAGTATTTCATCAGATTTACAGAGGAAATCTCACCAGTGAACAGCTGTATCAGAAAATCGCAGATACACTTACAGGGTTGACAACAGGAGGTGAGGAGGGTGAATAATACACTTTATCCGAAACTTGCAGTTACAAATTTGAAAAATAATAGAAAGACATATGTCCCATACATTTTCACGGCAGTATTATGCGTCATGATGTTTTACATGATTGACGCACTTAGCAGAAGCGAAAGTGTGGAAGAAGTTACGATGCAAATATGTTTACGTTATGCAGTCGCAGTGGTGATGATTTTTTCTTTAATCTTTTTATTTTATACAAATAGTTTTTTGGTTAAAAGAAGAAAAAAAGAAATTGGGGTATATCACATTTTAGGAATGGGAAAATCGCATATATCGAAAATGATGTTGATAGAAATGCTCATAACAGCCGGAGTTAGCATTGTAGCCGGAATCGTATTTGGCGTGATATTCGGAAAACTGATGTATCTTATTTTATTAAAAATCCTGCACAGCAAAGTGTCGATGGCATTCGCAATCAGCCTGAGCTCAGTGAGAGATACAGTATTGCTATTTGTTGTGATTTTTTCACTTTCATTTCTGTATAATTTATTGCAGATTAAATTATCAAATCCAATCGAACTTTTACATGGAGGAAATCAAGGAGAAAAAGAGCCAAAAACAAAATGGTTTTTAACGCTGGTCGGAGTGGCAGCACTCGGGACAGGGTACTATCTTGCTATTACAACAGAGCACCCGCTTGATGCCCTTTCTCACTTTTTTGTTGCAGTTGTCTGTGTAATCGTGGGAACTTATGCACTTTTTACAGCAGGCAGTATTGCAATTTTGAAAATGTTGAAAAAGAATAAAAAATTTTACTATCAGCCAAAGCATTTCACAACAATATCCGGCATGATATACCGCATGAAGCAAAATGCGGTTGGACTTGCGAATATTTGCATTTTAAGTACAATGGTGCTGATCATGGTTTCGACAACAGTGTCACTTTATGCCGGAATGGAAGATATTTTAAAGGCAAGATTTCCACAGGATTCTAGCATTACGATGCAATCTCAGGATGAAAAAACAAAAATGTTGATAAATGAGTTGATTGATAAAACAGAAAAAGAAGGAGTAAAGATTTCATCCAGATTTGAATACGATTATGGAGCATTATCAGGAACCCAGAATGGTGACACATTAAATTTAACTCCAGTGACAAATTATGGAAGAGCAACTCTCTTTATTGTAAATCTAATTCCGGTCGAAGATTATAATCGAATAGAAAAGAAACAGGTTTCATTGAAAGATGATGAAGTGATGATTTATCGGACCAATGGAACTTATGGAGAAAATAGTGTAAAGATAAATGACCGGACTTATAAAATAGCGCAGGAATTAACTGAATTAAAAGCCGAGCCGAAAAATAAAGCAGGTGCATTCGGAACCTATTATATTATTTGTTCAAGTAAAGAGCAGGTTCAGAAAATGCTGTATGAGATTGTGTCAAACACAAAAGGAATAGAACCAGAATATATAGATGTTTTAGCTGCACTGAATCATACTGTACGTTTTAATATGTCAGGTGATGTAAATAAGTACGAAAACGTAATCCATAATATGCAAAATGAATATCCAGAGCTTTCTAATGTGGAGTTCCAAAACAGACAAATGAGTGAAAATTCATTTTATGAACTCTATGGAAGTCTCTTATTTATCGGAATTTACATGGGGATTTTATTTGTTGTAGCAACAGTCTTAATCATTTATTACAAGCAAATATCCGAAGGCTACGATGACCGGGAACGCTTCCAGATCATGCAGAAAGTAGGGATGAGTAAAAAAGAAGTGAAATATTCTATTAAAAATCAGGTGTTAAGCGTATTTTTCCTTCCACTTATCACAGCTGTGATTCATGTGATGGTCGCATTTCCTGTAGTAATGAAATTACTGGCATTATTGGATCTGGCAAACAAGACACTGTTTATGCTTTGCACAGGTGTGACAATAGTAGTGTTTGCAGGATTCTATGCAGTTGTGTATGGCGTGACGGCAAGAGAGTACTATAAGATTGTGAATTAAGAAAGCATCAGAAATGACCACATTTACGAAACACTAAAAAACAAGAACTGACTATGCCCTCCTGCGGGAGCTTCGTCGGGCAAGCCCGACTCCAATTCGCTGGATTGCATAGTCAGTTCTTGTTTTTGGTGTTTCACAAAGTTTGTTGGCTTTTCGCCCTTGTTGAGATTGAGACACTTATATCTCCGGTTTGGTAATTGAGATTTTTGTTCCTCGTTCGGTTATAGTAATAGTTGTGATTACTTTGTACTCACCAGATTCGTTTACTTCTTTTCTGGCATCGGTCTCTGATAAATTCTGTTCGCACATTTTTTGCAATACTTGTTGGTCTGTATCATATTTACTTTCATCCCATTGAATTTTGACTACTTCTTTAGATTGCATGTCTAAATAAAATTTCAGATATACAATCGTATCTAAAGTTGCTTTATTTTCAGAATCTGTATTGGATTCATAGCTGACTTGGGTATTATAAGAAGATGTATATAATGCAACGTTTTTTCCATTTAACTTTTCTTTTCCTTCATATTTATAATTTAAATCAGGAGCAGTATACATCTGATTTAATTTTACACCTTTACTTTTTGGAGTCCACAAATATTGTCCATTGCCGGTTTCACCGGATTGAATTTGCATACGTTGATATATTGCACCATTCTCTTCATAAGAATAGATTTTACTTAATGCAGATCCATTAGAAACACATGTCTCTATTCCAACGTATGGTTCAGCGGTGATTGTTCCTTTCCAAATTAATTCAGCTTTTTCATTGTGAAGTTCGGATGAAACAGTTTTGGTATACATGTAGTTTTCTCTTGCAAGATTGTTAATTATTTCTTTGGCGGCACTGTTTTGTACTCGTACCTTAATAAAGTAAAGAAGGATTATGCTAATTATAATTATAGCGATAGTTATAATAATTCTTTTTTTCTTCATAAGCCACTTCCTTCCAACGTAATAAATCAATTATATGTTTATAAGACTGTAAATGATACATTTACTTTACTGCAGTCAGCTTTAGAAATCAATCTGAAAGTTCCATTTGAATATGACATATGATAATATTGTTATCAATATTTTTAGCAACAGTTATGCGATTATTTCTTGGATTGTTCTGCAAATCTTATCTATTAAAAAAGTAAAATGAAAAGTTGACACAGCCGTACGGCTAATAATATAATAATATCATATTATTTAGCCGTATGGCATAATAAATTAAAGATATAAAATATTTAGTCGCACGGCATATAAAGGAGAAAATATGAAAATAACAGATTCAAAATCATTAGGCCAAGCTATTCGTGAAAGAAGAAAAGAATTAAGCTATACGCAAGTTTACTTATCGGATTTCACAGGCCTTTCGGTGACTTTTATTTCTGATGTGGAACGTGGAAAACCAACAGCTGAGATTGAAAAAACTATCCAGTTGATAAACACTTTGGGATTAGATTTATTAGTAGAGCGACGAGGATAAGGATATGAGAAAATTATTCATAAATATCCTGTACCGAAATTCGATACAAATTAAATAATAAAAAAAGGTGAGCAGAAAGTGGAAACGAGAGAATTGGTGGACTTATTGCTAAAACGATTTGAAATAGAATCGGAGAAAAATGACAGAGGTGGCATTTATGCTTATACACAGCGTAAGTTGGCTTATAATTCAAACAAGATTGAAGGAAGCACATTAACAGAGAAACAGACAGCATCTATTTTTGAGACTGGAACAATTACAGCAGATGGTACAATCTTTCGAATCAAAGATATTGAGGAAACGACAGGACATTTTACAATGTTTAATCATATGCTGAAAACGTATGATAAAACACTGAGTCAGACATTGATTAAAGAGTATCACTATTATCTGAAAGCAGGAGTATTTGAGGATCTGGCGAATGGTTATCCGGTCGGGGAATATAAAAATAGAATGAATACTGTTTCGGATATAGAACCCTCTCTTCCTGCATGTGTAGAAGATGATATGCAGGAGTTATTAGAATCCTATAATGCAAAAGAAAATCATAGCATTGAAGATATTGCTGTACTCCATGCAAAATTTGAAAAAATACATCCTTTTCAAGATGGAAATGGACGGGTTGGAAGAATCATTGTATTTAGGGAATGTTTGAAGAACCGGATTGCTCCGGTGATTATAGAAGATACAAGAAAAGCAGAATATTATGAGTGCTTAAATGTCGCACAGCAACAAGAAGAATATGAAAAATTGTTTTCTTTCTTCAAGAGTGAGCAGGAAGAATATAAAAAGCTTATGGAAGGGTTTGTTGTTCCAGTGTCGGAAGTAAAACCTAAAAAATACGGCACCACGAATTTAGATAGTTGTACCGAAATTCGGTACACAGAGACACAAGAAAAGGAGAATGAGAAATGAAAAGAAGAATAGTTGCAGTTATGTTAGCAGCCTTTGTTGTTTCCACATCAGTAGTTGGATGTGGAGAAAACAAAACAACAGAAAGTAAAAAGGTTCAGACAACAACTGTAGCAACAACAAAGAAAGCAACATCAAATCATGACGCTATCAAAAAATATATTGAAAAAGCGGATAAGATTGTAATTGTAAAAGATGCAAAAAATCTGGATATGGAAAAAGCCGTAAGCAGCATGGTAACAGAAAGCCAAAAAGATAACGTAGAATCTGTCACAGTGGACGATAGCAAAGTGGACTCAACCAAGGCAGGAACATATCCGCTTACAATTACAGTGAAACTGAAAGATGAAACTGCTGATCAGAAAGAAGAGACAACAACCGATAATAAGCAGGAAAGTGACAAGAATACCATCAAAGATACAGTAGATGTTATTGTAGCCGATAAAGATAAAGCGGATGATCTGCTTAATAATGGTTCGGCAGTTGTTGGAGATGATAGTAAAGTAGAAGTAAAAGACGATAAAGAAGTTGCTTCAAACGATACAAAGAAAGAAGAAACAGATAAGAAAAAAGAAGAGACTACAAAGAAAGAGGATACTTCAAAGAAGGATGATTCTAAGAAAGAGGAGACAAAGAAAGATACTTCAAGTAAAACAGAAAGCTCTTCTTCCGATAAAAAGCAGGATAATACAACCAATACTGCAACACCATCACAGCCTGCAGCTTCAAAACCTGCAGCTTCGAAACCAGCTGAAACAAAACCTTCAACATCAAAGCCGTTAACAAATACAAACAGTGGAAATAATCAAGGAAATTCTACTCAAAAACCTTCAAAGCCGGCACATCAGCACAATTATGTAGCACAGACACATGTGGTACATCATGAAGCAACCGGACACAACGAACAGTATGTAGTGCAGGCTGCATGGGATGAAACAGTAACTACATACGAAGAGTATGCATGGAGTTGCTGCAATGTGTGTGGAGCAGACTGTACAGCAGATCCAGGAGAACATGCGTATCAACATGCTATTAAAGGTGAAGGTGGTGGACATCATACAGAGTATGGTACACGTCCAGTAACAACTACTGTACATCATGATGCAGTCTATGGAACCCGTTGGGTGCAGGATAGTGCAGCATGGGATGAAACCGTAGTAGATGGATATGTTTGCTCTTGTGGAGCTAGAAAATAAGGAATTGAATGCAGCTCCAGATGACTTGAAAAAATGGGCAGGAAAAGGAAGAACATTGATGGATGACTTGGAGAATTATGCTTTGCACAACTGTGACAATAGTAGTGTTTGCAGGATTCTATGCAGTTGTGTATGATATAAAACATTGCAGGTTAATAGTATGTTGCGATGAATAGTTCGAGAAAATAAGGAGAAATAAAAGAGATGTTAGTATGTGATTACATAGTAGAAGCAATTGATGGTGATTACGCACATTTGCGAAGAGTGGATAAACCGGAAGATGACTTAAAGTTAGTTGCCAGAGCATTGCTGCCGGAGAATATTGTAGAAGGTGGAAGGTTGCATTATGAAATGATGCAGTATATGATAGTATGAGTTGCTATTTAGTTCATTAAGTGGCTATGTAGTTCACGATGGCCTCTAAGCAAGAAAAGACTATGCACTCCTGCGGGAGCTTCGTCGGGCAAGCCCGACTCCAATTCGC
>ERZ791868.802-NODE-802-length-21115-cov-2.583951_pt1 | contig 21115 bp, 20 predicted proteins | sample MGYA00510281_ERZ791868 | MGnify/ENA primary metagenome ERZ791868 (study PRJEB30046, sample SAMN00792046) | human gut metagenome | study: EMG produced TPA metagenomics assembly of the A metagenome-wide association study of gut microbiota in type 2... | reverse complement strand
GTGTATAAAAATTGTTTGGAATATGGATTTTTACTGCGAAATTCTGAAATTTTATATTCTCCGGTAAATGATATTCCTTATATCGAGAGAAGTATAAAACATTTTAAAAATTTTCAAAACCTCAAAAATGAAGTATATTCCCAGATAACACTTGCAACAGAATATGCATATGCCGGAAAGATAAGTCAAGCAACAGAGCTGCTTAAAAAAAGTAAGGATCTCTTCTTTAGTACGACTACTGAAAAACACATCTATTATAATGATATTGCTGCTATAGATTTAGAGGGGAGAAGAAAATCCGATTCTGCTTTACTTAATTTAGAACATGGATTGCTCTCCTCTCAAAATTCATATGACACACTTACACTTTTAAGTAATAAAATCTGTTGGTACATAGTTAATGAGATGTGTATTCCAGATATTGAAACATTTAAAAGACAAATAAGTTCGTATACCGCTATCGAACCTGATTTGCGAATAAAAAAACGAATTTACTTCAACTTCTATCAATATTATAAGTGGATTGAATCGGATGAACTTCTTGCCAATTACTATTGGACAGAAATGCTAAGTATGTCCAATATTCTGGATGATAAGTTAAATAAATTAATAAACAAGGTTAAAAAGAACTGCCGGCATCCACAAATTTATGTATCATTTATTACTTATTGGCATTTTGATATTCCCAATTTATAATAGCGTTATTTAATAATATATCAAACATTTGGCTATATGTATATCCAGCAGATTCAAAAGCCTGCGTCATTGTACTTACTGGACTAAGTCCTACATCTGTGGATAATTCTATCAAATAGAATTCGTTGTTTTTTACGCGACCATCAATTCTGATTAATTCTGTTTTTCCCAGATGATTATAAAAATTTATCAGAAAGTTTTTGTAGTCATCTGGAACACTAGTTGTTACACAATCCCATAACTGCTCATAATCATTTAATTTTTTATTCTCAGCTCCCATTATGGCATGTTTAATATATGGTTCTCCATCTATATACTGTCGAATAGCTTCGAATACCGAGATTTTGTCGGGAAGTCCTGCAATACAATACGATATTTCTTCACCTTCAATATATTCTTCTGCAAGCAATGGACAGTAATCAGATAATAATTCATTACCAATTGATTTTGCTTCCTCAAAAGAATCTACAAGATTTTTATTAAAAATACCAATCGAACCGCCTTCAAAATTTGGCTTTATAATCATGGGATAAGAAAAAATTTTTAACTTTTCTAAATCATGTTTGCAATATATAAGAGTGCCTTTAGGAGAAAGCAAGCCATGCTTTTTGGCAAATAATTTACAAGTATCTTTATCTTGGCAAATTGCCTGTAAGTATGCATCTGCTCCGACATAGGCAATATTTTCTGTTTCGCAAATAGATGGAACCAGAGCTCTTCTGTTACGAGAAGAAATTCCAGACCACACGGACAGCACAACATCGTCTGTATGTTTTTTTATATTATCAATAAAATCTTCCGGTGACTGATAGTGTATTACTTCCACTGCTATTTCGTTTAGAGCTTCAAACATTGCGTTGAAATAATTATCATCAATAACTTCTAAGTCTTTTGATGAAATAGTAGCATTTTTATGTGTAGTTACACGATCTGCAATTAATACAACCCTCTTATTAACCATAACTTCTTCCTCCTGCTATGTAAAATGTTTTATAGATAATTTGGTATTATCTATAAAGTTGAGAAAGGAAAAATAGATTGTGGTAAACTTATCATAAAAACGGAGGACAAGATAATGAGGTTACAAGAAAAAGTGCAGAAATATTTAGAATACTGTGAGTTTCGAAAAGAATTGGACAGAAATACATTAAAAGCATATAGGATAGATTTACGACAATATTTTACATATGTAGGTAAGAACGACATGTCAAAAGAGAAAATAGAAGAATACATAACTGATTTACATAAACAATATAAACAAAAAACAGTGAAGCGCAAAATTGCATCGGTCAGAGCATTTTATATGTATTTAGAGGAAACAGAAGTTATTAAAGAAAGTCCAATACGACGAATTCGTACAAAATTTAAAGAAGAACGGATTTTGCCACGGATTATTCCAAGAAAAGAAATAGAAAATTTATTAAATACAATGTATCGAGAATTAAAAAAAGAGAAAAAGGAAAAAAGATATATTTTGAGGGATATAGCCGTTGTTGAGCTGTTTTTTGCTACAGGAGCAAGAGTATATGAAGTGGCAAATATTAAGCAAGAAAATATTGATTTAGAATCCGGTACAATACGATTTATGGGAAAAGGTGGAAAAGAGCGATTGATTCAAATCGGTGAGAAATCAGTATGTAACTTATTGAAAGAATATTATGAAAAAAATAGGATGGCAATTCAAGTGTGTGGATATTTTTTTGTGAATCAAAGAGGAAAAAGATTTACCGAGCAATCAATTAGGATAATGCTGAAAAAATACACGAAATGTGCAGGAATAGATAGAAATATAACACCGCATATGTTTCGCCATTCTTTTGCTACATACTTAATAGAAGAGGGGGTTGATATAAGTTGTGTGCAACAGATTTTAGGACATAGTTCTATAAAGACAACACAAATTTATATACATGTTGCAGCAAAAAAACAGGCCGATATATTAAAAGCGTTACATCCGAGAAAGAAAATGCATATAAATGCTGCGTGATTTAATGACAGCTTGAGACAAAAGTATTGTTTGATGTGGATTTGATGGGAGCATTATTTTCATTGATTGCAGGGAACGGAATTGTAATACTGGAGAAATATGATCAATATGTATATGAACATGTCCGTATCAGTTTATATGGAGATTTTTTATATCCATTAGCAGAGAATTCTACATTGGCACAGTTTTATAAGGAAAAACCAGAAGGAACATTTTGTGATGAATTGTAATAGTGCAGAACAGAAATCTGGAATAAGATTCATGAATATCAGTTGAAATTAATCTACTAACTGGCATTGGTACACCAAGATATCAGACATCATTGTTTTTATAAACGTATAAATTCACTTTAACGGATTAGTGGGGCGGATAAAATTTAGAATTGGCAGAATAGCCAGTTTTAAATTTAAGCAATCACTTTAACAAGGTAAATCGCAAAAAGCACTCGCGGAGATTCAATGTAAGAGGAAGAACCACTTATATATACTAAATTTCAGATATCAATACACAATAACGCTAATGTTTGCAAAATAACTTATGGTCTTGTGGTTTTGTCTGAAGAATTATGATATACTAAAATAGGAAAATTTATACATTTATTTTTGTGATTATATAAGTTAAATGATATCATAGAAAACATTCCAATTGAAAAGGTGAGAACACAAATGAAAATCTTTATCAGTCATGCATCAAAAAACAAAGAGACTATATTTGAAGAATTGAATACATCAGATTTATTTATTCCGGTGCTTAGCAAAGAATACTATGAGAGTAAATTCTGTATGATTGAGTTGGGTGTTGCGTATTCATACATGTATACCGCTTACAAAAATGCGTAGCAAGGCATTATATAAAATTTCTGAAGTTTGTTTTGTGATTCATCCAGAAGACGTTGTTGAAACCGCAGGCACTTTTGAAATACAGGAGATAGAAATCATTTAGAGCAACTACAGGATTGGGAAAAGTGATGAAAATATCATGAAAAAATGTGGCGATTACATTCATGAGCTTGCAAGTGCATCTGGATGTGATAAGGCATCTATTTATATGCCCCCTGGAAATCACGATTTGGAACGAAGTGATAGACGATTAAATTCATTAAAGTATTATACAGGAATGAATTATTCGAAAGGCAAGAGAACAATTAACCACATTAGTATACGGAGGAATAATATTGAAAGAATATACAGTAGAAAAAGCACTTAAACTTCCACATCTTTCGTCATTTGATAAAAGTACTGTAATTACTGAGTTAGGGCTTTATGAAGATGTTGTAATAGATACCTATGATGTAAGAAGGAAAGAAAATGAAGTTGATGATGTATATGGAGTAGAAAACTATATCAGTGGAAGAGATGCAAATGTTTTATTTGCAATTAGAGAGAATAATAGCCCATTTATGCTTCCATGTGTAGAATGTGAGCAGAAACAAGCATTTAAAGATTCAGTAAAAAGAATGAGTTTAAGAAAATATGTAAAAAACCATAAGGAAGAGTATTTATCAGTGAGCTTGACAGACGAATATAATAATGCATCTGTGTTTGCAATGGGTGATGAACAGTTGAAAGAAAACTATAACAAAAGCCAACAAAGGTGTATGGAAGATATTCTTGCGGAACCATATATTCATAGAGAATATCAGTGTGTTTTGAATCCAGAACATAAAGTGAGTGTTTCGTTTGTTGTTGAAAAAATAAGAATTAAACAAGAGATACCGGTAGCAGTAAAAGAATATCTAACAGAACTGAATCAATGGAATGGGATGTCGGAAATGGAACCGGTTATGTCTGATGAAGTTCGGCAGTATTATGAGTCAGTGAAAAAGGTTGAGGGATATGTTATTATTAGAAAAATTGGACAATATCCATCAATGGCAGATATGCAGTACTTACAAAGTGATAAATATCGTCGCATTCTAAAAAAGCATTATCGCGATTATTCATTAGCCTTGGGATTATTAGCTTCAGGAGTTGGATGTGGTTCATTTATTTATCTTAGAAGAGTACTGGAATTTTTGGTAGAGCGTTTACATAAGGAATGTATTGAACTGGAAAAATGGAATGAAGAAGAATATCAAAAGTGTGATTTTAATAATAAAATTCGAATGATTGAGCACTTTGGAAAGGTGATTATTCCAAGTGAGTTAGAACCAGTAAGAAAGAAAATCTATGGAGTGCTCAGTAAAGGGGTTCATCAAAGCAGTGATCAAGAATGTATGGAAGTTTTTCCGTACGTAAAGTATGCACTTGAATTGATAATGGATGAACAAATAGTACAGTTAGAGAAAAAAGAAAAACTCAGTGAATTACAGAAAAGATTGAATTCTTTTTAAGCAGTAATTACATAGGGAGCTTCAGGTGTTAAGCGGCATTAAATTTCTTTCTGACTGAATTATGTATATGTTATACATCGGGTGATAGGTACCAATGTGGTCAATCTCGTGGTTACACCACCATATAGTGGTGCGAAACCCAAAAAAGAGGAAAACAGATTTGAAAAGAAGACACACTTTACCGTTGTGAATAAAAAAAAGAGAGTTGAACAATATTGTTGGTTATAAAGGGGTGCAGCTTGTAACAATTAGCCGACCAACAGCGTATGGAGAGTATGCACCTTATCATTTTGTGGATACGGAACAGGAGTTTAAGACTCTTGTTATAGGGCTTCGTCCGTAAAGTTGACCTATCCGCCGCTAGGTGTCACACTACCAGGTGTCAGGCGCCATCAAATTTTTACAGCACATAACTTAAAAGTACTATCCTTTTGCATTTACAGTATTGCATCAACATTCCATATATGCTAGAGTAGAGAAAAGCATATTTCTTAATGAATTCTAAGGTGCGATGCGCCATCTATATTCTAATCACATTTCAGAAATCTATGCTTTAATACCAAAACAAATGTAAAAAGCAGGAGAGGACTGAAAGACATTAGACAAGAGTAAGTTCCTTCTGCAAGAAGGAGGAAACAAATGAATACTGAGTTGAAAAATGTTGTATTATCGACTGACATTAAGGCACAGTATGACGAGTGTGTCAAGAAATTACTGGGACACAAGATTATACTTGCTCACATTTTAGCAAAATCAGTAGATGAATTTCGTGGAATGCGCCCGGAAGAAGTGGTGTATTTGATCGAAGGAGAGCCACTTATAAGTAAAGTTCCGGTCGAGTTGGGACTTACAAATAAGATTGTCGGAGTAGATGAAAAAGGAAATGAAATTGTAGGATTGAATACAGAGAATTTGGAAGTTTATGCAGGATTTGTGCGATTCGATATTATCTTTTACGTACGAACCAAAGATGGAGTTTCGCAGATTATCATAAATATCGAAGCACAAAAGACAGACCCTACAGATTATGATATTTTAAATCGTGCAATCTTTTATATCAGTCGGATGATTTCGTCGCAGAAGAATCGCGAGTTTAAAGGAAGCAATTACAACGACATTAAGAAGGTATATTCGATTTGGATATGTATGAATATGAAGGAAGATTGTATGAATCATATTCATCTGACAAATGATGTAATCATGGGCGATTATAAGTGGAAAGGAAAACTTGAACTGCTGAATATCATTATGGTAGGAGTAGCTGGAAAATTATCAGATAAAGATGAAAACAATGAATTACATCGATTGTTAGGAACATTACTGTCAGAGAAATTAAAAGTAGATGAAAAATTGGATATACTTGAAAATGAACATGATATACCAATGGAAGAATCAATAGAGGAGGAAGTGAAGACAATGTGTAATCTGAGTGAGGGAATTGAAGAAAGAGCAATGGAGGCTGGCAGGAAAGCGGGAATTGAAGAAGGAAGAAAGACCGGTCTTGAATTGGGAAAAAAAGATCTTCTCAAACAGCAAGTTCAGAAGAAATTGCTGAAGGGAAAGGATATCGATGTGATTGCAGAAGAGTTGGAAGAAGAGGTTGCTGTAATTGAAAAAGTTATTGCGGAGCTGGAGCAGTAGCTTTACAAAAGAGGTGTCAGGCAGTATTAAATTTTTAGTGATAAGATTTTGATAATTTGTGAAGTATTGGATGTAACACCGTATGAACTGTTATCAGGAGCAGAGCATACAGGAAACAGAAGTAGGGATAATAATACCTATGTAATTAGTAAAGAGACAGAAATCGGAATGTTAGTAGAAACATATCAAAAATTAGATACAAAGGAGCAGAAAAGGTTGATTGGATAGTTGGAAACACTAAAAGTGCTTTCATAAAAATTTACCAATCCAGGTGGATTCAAATGTATGACAGTAATCATATTCATTTCTTTTTATTTTACCTGACTTTGCGAATCATCTGATTTATTATACTCACAAAGAAGTAACTTACGAGTTACTAACTCACGAGTGTAATTGTTGGAGGTGGGCGAATGAGTCAATTCTATTGCCGTGAGGATGAGCTTCGGAAACTGAATAAACGGTACGCTGGTGATAAGTTTGAGTGTATTGTCATCTACGGCAGACGGCGTGTTGGTAAAACGACATTGATCAATGAGTTCTGTAAAGATAAACCTACCATTTTCTTTTCTGCGCTGAACACGAATGGAAAGGAAAATCTGGAGGCTCTCTCAAAGTCAATCATGAGTTTTGAGCGGTCAGATATGGAGTTCGCACCGGTCAGTTTAAGATTGAGCCGCTGGACTATAAGGATACAGCTGTGTTCCACCCGAATCTGTCTGTAGAAGACAATTCTCTGATTTATGGAATCACGGGAGGAGTTCCGCATTATATCAACAAGTTGGATGTGAGGGATAGTGTGGATGAAGCTCTGCTGGATAATTTCTTTGACCGCTCCAGCTATCTGTATGAGGAACCGGGAAATCTACTGAAGCAGGAACTCCGCGAGCCGGCCATTTATAATGCAATCATCAAAGCAATTGCAGAGGGTGCTTCCCGAATGAACGACATCAAGATGAGAGTTGGCGAGGAGAATTCGATTGTATCGAAGTATTTGAGAACGCTGATTGATCTTGGCATTGTAAAGAAAGAAACACCAATCACAGAAAAACCGGGTAAGAAAACAATCTATCTGTTGGCAGATAACTTTTTCCGGTTCTGGTATCGCTTTGTTCCAGTTAATATGAGTGTAATTGATTCTGGCAGAATTGCAAAGATTTACCTACACGCAGTAAAACAGCATCTTCCGGATTACATGGGCTTGATTTTTGAGAAGATGTGTCATGATTATCTGCTTTATTATTCGGATAGCCTCCCTATTGAGCTGAGTGAAATCGGCCAGTGGTGGGGTACAGACTCGAAGAAGAAAAAGCAAATACAGATTGATATTGTTGGAACACCTGTTGAGGGTAAGGACTATATTATTGGTTCGTGTAAGTACAGAAATGAGAAAATTGGCGTGGATGAACTCGATTTGATTCGGGATTATGCATCAGCTTTCGGAAAAGGTAACAACTATTATTACTATATTTTCTCGAAAAGCGGATTCACAGATGGACTTCTTCAGGCGCAAGAGCGAGGTGAAGTTCGGCTGATAACGCTGGAAGACCTTTACAAGTAAAAATTCAAATCAACCCTGCTGGTGAAAGCTGGCAGGGTATTTTTATACACTTTTTTAATTTGCTGATAAGACAGCTGCTGCTTCACGAAAATTCATTCGTTAAAGCAACAGCTCCTTTTTCTTGCCTTTAATTATAAAAAGAAGTATTATAGTGATATATTAATATACAGACAGAAGATAAAGGACGATTAAAAAGTCTGTAAAAAGAAGGAGAAGGAAAGAAAAATGAAAAAATTTAGAAAGATTATGGGTGGAGTAGTATCAGTCTTGATGATTGCAACGATGTTGATTGGTTGTGGAGGAAGACCCCAAATTGACCCAGTAAAGACAATTCAGGCAATGATGGATGCGACATTAAAGGGAGACGTTGCTGAATATGCGAAGATAACAGGAGAATCGGAAGAGGATTTAAAGGAAGAGTATGAAGAGCTGTTAGATATGATTTCAACACAGATTGATGCTGAGTTGAGTGCAATTGCAATGACAGGTTTAGATACAAGAGGACTTGCTGAAAAAATGATTTCTTCTGTGAAATATGAGGTGAAAGATGCAACAGAAGATAAAGAAGGAAATTATACTGTAAATGTATTGGTATATCCGTCTGATTTTATAGAACTTGCACTGAAGGAAACGGTGAAGAGCGCAATAGCTACGCCGAGTCTGGATCAGCTTGGTGAAGTTGTTATGAAGGCTTATGAGAATGCTGCCTCTAATCAAACATTTGGTGAGCCTGAAAGTTTTCCGGTGCGAATTATGTATGATGAAGAAGTGAAACAGTACGAAGTAAATGAAGAGGATATGACAGCGGTTGGAAATAGATTTTTTTCAATGCCTGAAGAATTATCAATTGCATCGGGAAAAGATTTCGGTAATCAATATCTTAACTGGCTGAAAGAAGATTGGAATGCTGCGTCTGACGCCGAGAAAGTAAATTGCTGTATGGTAATTGTACAAAAAGTCGGGGGATTGTCAGATGATGAAATGTCGTGGATTGATCCTTCGGATCCAACGATACAGGAAGCAATAGAGCAAATGAAAACCGGAGTACAGATGATGTATGATAACGGAGTTAACATGAGTATTGGCGATTTTACAGAATATATGATGTCAATGGGATTGATGTAAGAGAAAGAGGACTTAGAAATGGCAGGATAAAAATGAAGCAATAAAAATCGAAGCAAGGGAGAAACGAACAGTGAAACGATTTTTAGATTGTACAGCGTCAGATTTTTAAAACAATGAATATGGCTCTAAAAGGTGTCAGCTGCCATTCGAATTTTTAGGAAATTACTCTTAAAAAACCTTCTCTGTAATCTTACAAAGAAGGTTTTTCAAGAATAGATTAATTTTTATAAAATTCTTTATACCATTCAGCAAATTTTCGAAGGCCATCTCTCAAACTTGTACTAGGTTTGAATCCGAAATCTTCTTCCAATGCAGTAGTATCTGCATAAGTGATCGGAACATCACCTGGCTGCATAGGAACCAGTTTTTTATGTGCTTCGAAATCGTAATCAGCAGGCAGAACTTCGGCACGAGTCAGCTCTTGTTGAAGAATATCTACAAAGTCAAGCAGATTTTCAGGCTGATTGTTACCGATATTATATACGGCGTATGGCGGAATTGGAAGTCCGTCTTCGCCGTTTTTCTTTTCAGGAGCAGCCTGCATTACACGTTTGACTCCTTCTACAATATCATCGACAAAGGTAAAGTCTCGTTTGCAGTTTCCATAATTAAAGATCTGAATTGTTTCTCCGGCACGTAATTTGTTTGTAAATCCAAAGTATGCCATATCAGGTCTTCCGGCAGGTCCGTATACGGTGAAGAAGCGGAGTCCTGTGGATGGAATATTATAAAGCTTACTGTAAGCATGAGCCATCAATTCGTTTGACTTTTTAGTGGCAGCATACAGTGAAACCGGATTATCTACCTTATCATCTGTAGAGTAAGGGATTTTTTTGTTGCTTCCGTATACAGATGAGGAAGAAGCATATACCAAATGCTCTACTCCATGATAAGAATCGTCACAGGCAGCAGCATCGTAAGAATGGCGACATGCCTCTAAAATGTTGTAAAATCCAATCAGGTTTGATTCGATATAAACATCAGGGTTTGTGATAGAGTAGCGTACACCTGCCTGAGCAGCCAGATTTACAACAACAGTTGGTTTATAATTTGTAAAAATCTGATCAATCAAAGTTTTGTCAGCGATAGATCCTTTTATAAAATTCCAAGATGATGCAGTATGTTTCTGGACTTCTTCTTCAATTTTTCTTAAACGATATTCCTTGATTGAAACATCATAATAATCATTCATATTATCAATGCCGATGATATGAACAGGATCTGTAGTACGAAGCAATTCAAGAACGAGGTTAGAGCCGATAAAACCAGCTGCACCTGTTACAAGAATCGTTGCATTTTTTAAAGTTACATTTTGATTTTTCATAGCACTTTCCTCGTTTTAAAACTTGAATCTTTATTAATTATGGTTGAAAAATATTAGTCACGCTGGAATAAGTCTCTTGTATATACTTTGTCACGGACATCATCCAGACAAGAATCATAACGATTTGCAATGATACTGTGGCTGAGCTTTTTGAACTCAGCAAGATCATTTACAACTTTACTTCCGAAAAATGTTGTTCCATTTTCAAGTGTTGGTTCATAGATTACAACAGTTGCACCTTTCGCTTTGATTCGTTTCATTACGCCCTGGATACTGCTCTGACGGAAGTTATCAGAATTACTCTTCATAGTTAGTCTATAAACACCGACAACAACTTCTTTTTCTTTTGCTGCATCCCATGAACTATTCGCTTCATAAGCACCTGCCAGTTCAAGCACGCGGTCAGCAATAAAGTCTTTTCTTGTTCGGTTACTCTCTACAATTGCACTCATCATATTCTGAGGAACATCATTGTAGTTAGCAAGCAGCTGTTTTGTATCCTTTGGTAAGCAATATCCGCCATATCCAAAAGAAGGGTTATTGTAATGTGTTCCGATTCGTGGATCTAAACATACACCATTGATAATATCCTGTGTATTCAGTTCTTTCATTTCTGCGTAAGTATCTAACTCATTAAAATAAGAAACACGAAGTGCAAGATATGTATTTGCAAATAATTTTACAGCTTCAGCTTCAGTGAATCCCATAAATAATGTGTCAATATCTTGTTTGAGTGCACCTTCCTGAAGAAGTGCAGCAAAATCTCTTGATGCTTTTACAAGACGTTCATCATTTTTATCAGTAGAAACAATGATACGGCTTGGATAGAGGTTATCATAGAGCGCTTTTGATTCTCTCAAAAATTCCGGGCTGAAAATAATATTGCTAGTGTTATATTTCTTGCGGACAGAGTCAGTATATCCAACAGGGATTGTAGATTTAATCACCATGATTGCATCTGGGTTTACTTTCAAAACAAGTTCGATAACAGCCTCTACAGCGGAAGTATCAAAATAGTTCTTTTTGCTGTCATAGTTTGTAGGTGCTGCAATGACAACAAAATCAGCATTCTTATAAGCTTCCTCACCATCTAAAGTAGCTGTCAGATCAAGATCCTTCTCAGCGAGATATTTCTCAATATAATCATCCTGGATAGGAGATTTCTTATTGTTGATCAAATCGACTTTTTCAGGGATGATGTCTACTGCAGTAACGTGATTGTGCTGCGCAAGCAAAGTCGCGATAGAAAGTCCTACATAACCGGTACCTGCTACGGCAATATTAAGTGGTGCCGGTGAAGCAAGTTTATTATTTGTGTTATCTACGAAAACTTCATCTGGCTCAAATCCAAGAGCTTCGCACAATGCTTCCAACTGTGGAATAGATGGAAGAAAATCTTCTTTCTCAAGGCGGGAAATTAATGCACGATTGATTCCTGTTGCATCGGCAAGTGCCTGCTGTGTCATGTTTTGTTCTTTTCTCTTTGTAGCAACCAAGTCAGCTAAAAGAGACTGAGATAATTTCTTCATAGTGAAATCCTTTCTTTAATGTGTGTATTTTAATAGTTATACAATACGATGTTAGTTTAAGTAACAAAACTACATTTGCTGATTATTGATTTTAACGTATTTATAGTAACATAAGATTGGGAAGGGTGCAAGAGGGGGATGAGAAAAGAGTAGAAATGTTATGATAAATAACAATTGTGAGACAAAAAAGGAAGAGCTTTGGTGTTGAAAAAGTATTCGGTGGGAATCAACAAGGCAGGAAGTAATTTATCAGAAGAATGATTTCATTATTTGCGAGGAATGAGAAGAGTATGTTTAAGGGTCGAAAAATGTCGAAAATTGTCGATGGATTTATGTTGATGAAAATCAATATATGGTATTAATATATCGAGAAAGATGGTAATATAAGGTATATATTGTATGAAATCGGAGGAGTAGTAGAAACTATGTTGTTTGATAAAGATTTATTTGAATCGAAGTATGTACCAATAGAACAAAGAACAGCGGTAGATACTTTAATATTAATCGGAAATGGATTTGATATCTGGCAGAATTTGGATACAAGCTATCAATCATTTGAAAAATATTATGAAGCACATTTAGGGGAGATGCTGGAACGTCTTCATTTAAAAAAATATACAAAACATAATGACGATGGGACACCAGCAGTCGATTTGAAGGGCAATATTATTACATATTCAGATGTTGAATTGTTTTACGGAGACCCATTTAAACCACAAAAATTGAATCATACATTTTGGTGGAATTTTGAAACAGCCATGGATAAAATAGATGATCAGCAAATTAATTATTTCTTTGGAAGAGATGGAGTAAAAAATATTAAAAAGTGTGCAGAAAATGCTCAAAAAATATTAAAGGAAATGTTTCAGGATTGGGTGGCAACAATTGATATTAGTGAGGAAATTTCGAAGTATGCATTTGGTGATAATGTATTGTTTGTGAATTTTAATTATACGGAAACTTTGCTAAAGCGTTTTGATGTGAAGACTGTGAATGAATTTCATATTCATGGTGAAGCAAAGGATAAAGATTCTATTATTGTAGGGCATGCAACACATCCAGAGTATCCATATGAACCATTAAGATTGTTTAAAAATAAACCTCGAATGGAAGGATTGTATTATATAGAAGAATTTTTATATAATTCTGATAAGCATATAGAAGATAATTATATGAAGCTACAAATGTTTTGTGGATTACATGGAGTTAGAATAGAAAATATTAAAAAAATTTATGTCCTGGGGTTGGGATTTGGAGATGCAGATTTAGGATATATAAAACATTTGGTATATGAAACACAAGGAATTTCAGAAGATCCGGAGATGTTTTTGGAAGAAGTGGAAAAAGAATATTTGGATTGTCTGGATCATGATGGAATTATGAATATCAATATGCAATATGCTTTCAGCCATAGGGAACGTGTTATGAAAAGGAAACCAATTAGTTTTCCAGAATATGAACTTTTAGATGAGATGATTAAACCGTATGTCGAAGATCCATATCAACATGTGGAAAGAGATGTACAGTTACGATTGGAAATGGCTGGTGTGAGAAGACGTTTTAGGGAAGAACAGGAAGAGCGAAATAAAAAAATGCGACGGGAATATTTACGGATGTTGAATAAAAGAATGCATTTGGGAGTTCTTACGCCAGTAGAAGCATTTTTGGAGCATGATCCCCAAACACCTTATGATAATTCAGGGGCAGAGTGGCATATTTCATATCATAGTGAAGAGGACTGTGAACGTATTAATAGAATAATGCAAAGCTATGGCTGTAAGAATTATAAACTTTATCCAGAGATAGAACAGTGTATTGAACAGTTTAAAAAGTAAGTTTTTCTGATATATTAAGGACACATTTTGAAACATAAAAGAAGGAATATAATTATGAGGATGCATAAGACAATCCCGGGGATGTTAGATATACACATGGGTGAAATTACGAAATATGTTAAACAAAATCAGATAGATGCAATTGTGAACGCGGCGAGTCCGACTTTGATGGGAAGTAGTAGGGCAAGCGTTGATAAAAGTATCCATGATATAATAAATAAAAAATTAAAACATGGTTATAAATTTAAAGATGAAATCCGTAAACAGTTGGATGGAACAACAAAAGAACCAGAAGATAAGATACGTTGTGCAAGAGGTCAGGCGGTTGTAACAAAAGGGTACGATTTGTGTAAGTATGTAATACATGTGGTCGGACCGCACTGTGATGGAACACAAAATTCAATGAATCGATCATGGTGCTGTACAAGCAGTTGTACGAAAGTATTAGAATCTTGCTATAAAAATATTATGCAGGAGCTAAAAGATTGTTGGGATGTTGAAGCAGTAGCAATACCGATTATAGGGGCAGGAAATTATGGAATACCATTTGAACTTGCAACTAGAATTGCAATTGCAACTATTGGAAATGTTTTAGTAGAATGGGAGGCTGAGGATGAAGAATATTTTCAGCGGATGCCATTGAAAAAAATAACAATTTGTATATACCATCAAGATATACAAAAAGAAAAGCAGCATGCAAGTTATGCACAAAAGATATTAGATAAATATAATATTGCTTTTATCAAAAAGCATAGAGTAGTATATCAAAATTCATGGTCGGCACAAACCAGATATATATATGATTTAGCAAAGAATGATACAAAGCGAGGATATTTTACAGTTGCTCGTTTATTTCGTATGCTGTTGTTATTGATGAGAACAGCATTTATGCCGATTTTATGGTTGAAAGATATAATAGGCAGATATGATTGGAATCGTAGACGGGGAACAGTAGAAATCATTACATTTATAAAGCTTTTATTGCCAATTTTCATACATATATTAATAACAAAGGGTGTTACATTTGGAAATGATAATATAGGGTACAAAGTTATAATCCTATATTTGATGATGGATACGATTACTTATTTGATCTGTCTGATTGTGTTGTCGGATATTCAAAGACCTTCTGCAAATGTAATAAGGTCTATTATATTATTGCTTGTAAATTATTTGGAAGTTTCTTTGGATTTTGCAATATTATATTATTTATATGCTGGTTGTAAAGTTGGATTTGGCGAGATGATAGGGTATAGTGTTTTGGATATGACGGTTGAAAGTCTATACATGAAAACCAGTATGATTAAAATTTTAGATTATGCAAAGGCGGGGAGCCAGTTCTTCTTTATGACAATGGCATTTGGATATTTTGCAAATCATTTACATCAGAGAGAATTTAGAAGCTAGAGGGGATGTCAGGCAAGATTATATCATCAGATGCAAATGTGTAAATGCTATTCACCGTTTACGATATAAACGTATAACATACATTGGTGCCAGACACTATTAAATTTATAACAGAACCAGGTGAAAATATGAAAATTTGTGTGAATCCTATGCTATTTTTATTACAGAAAATGATATAATGAAAGTGGGATTACCCATCTATCATATTGAAATAGCCTGTTTAGAAATGTCAGGGAAATCAAGGATTCCAAGAAATTCCTGAATACGGGAAAGATTTTTAAGATTAATATTTATGGAAGGGGTGAAGGCGTATGTCATCACCAAAGGAAAATAATTACACAACAAAAGATATATACGAACTTCCAGATGGACAGAGGGCGGAATTAATTGATGGAACTATATATGATATGGCACCATCAAGTAGACTACATCAGAAAATATCAACTAGATTAGTAAGTGCTATTGACCGATATATTTCTGATAATAATGGAAAATGTGAAGTCTATTCTGCGCCATTTGCAGTATTTTTAAATAAAGATGATAAAACATATGTTGAGCCGGATGTGTCGGTTATTTGTGATCCAAATAAATTAGATGATAAAGGATGTAGTGGTGCGCCAGATTGGATAATTGAAGTTGTATCTCCAAGCAGTCAGAGTATGGATTATATGACAAAACTGTTCAAATATCGTACTGCCGGAGTAAGGGAATATTGGATTATAAACCCAATGACGGAAACAGTTCAGATTTATTTATTTGAAGGAATAGAAGATTCAGTACAGTATACTTTTAATGATGAAATACCGATTGGAATTTATCCTGGATTCAAAATAACGATATCTCAGTTACTGAAGTGAGGTGCAAGACATTTCAGCAAACGCTTTTATGCAAATCTATAAACAGAAGTGAGTCGAATATATCCTGACGAGACAAAGAAAAGAGGAAAAGTAAATGGCAACTCAAACAAAAGGATTATGTAAATATTGTGGAAAAGAATGTACCAAAGGTGGAATGATTCGACATTTGGCATCTTGTAAGAAAAGGCAGGCTAAAATAGAAACGGAAAAAGGCAAGCGAAAATGTGGATATTTTCAAATTATAATTACAGCAAAATATAGTAAGGAATACTGGTTGATTGTTGAAGCAAGTGAAAATGTTACATTAAATGAATTAGACAAATTTATACGTGATATCTGGGTAGAATGCTGCCAACATCTAAGTGCATATGAAATTAATGGAATATCATATGAAAAATATCCGTCGGATGATTATATGTGGGGAACATCGGCCAAAAATATGAATTATAGATTAAGAGATGTTGTTAAGGTTGGTGATAATATGTCTTATGAATACGATTTTGGTTCAACCACGGAATTGATATTGAATGTCCATAGTTATCGTGAAGGTGTAAGGAAAGATGACGGAATTGTGATTTTGTCCCGTAATAATCCAATTGAAATTATTTGCAGTCATTGTGGACAGAATAAAGCAGAGTGGGTGAATCCGGAAGAGTATTATGATTATGATGGCGAACCATTTTGGTGTGAAGAATGCTTAAGAGCGGAATCTGATACTGAAGATGATGAGGATTTTTATGGTGAAGAGTTTTTGCTGCCTGTATGTAATTCACCAAGAATGGGAGTCTGTGGTTATGAGGGAAGCAAGAAATATCCAGATCAGTTCGAATCGGATAAAGAGGTGTAGATTTTTTATGGCGCAGCCATGAACGTTCAATTTTAATATAATTGCTGAGAAAAATGAAAGGAAACATAACCCAGGAATTGGAAATCGCACGCCGATATGCCTGTAACATTGATAAACCTGAAATCTATGAGTACTGTTGGATGGTAGCATTTCAATCCGATAAATCGATTCTCAATTATATGCGTGTGGATTTACAAAAAAAGAATTTTATTATGGAAGCAAACCTCTTAGATAAACTAAAAAAGGAGTCTGTTGTGCACAATAAAGTATAATGAAAACAAACTCCTTTTTCGACTATTCACCTAATCGCCTATATCAGTATGCCCCTGCTCAAATTCCCACTGTAGACCGTATTTGTCGATAAAATAAAAATAACGAACTTCGCTGAGAAATCTTGCTGTCTGTTGATTCCTTTCATCCGTTTCCTGTGTCTTTTGATCAAAGAAATGAACCTCGTCCGGTGAGGTTTTACTAATCTGAAATACTTGATAGTCTTCCGTTTCATTGATTAGTTTTGTGTCTGGCATAGATTTTATATGCAAAAATGCCTCATCAATATTTGTGATTTTTAGTGCTACATGACGGGCACCGCTGACATCATTAGCGGCAAAAAAGATGGGCTCCTTTCGTCCTTCCGGTGAGTGGTACTGCATGAGTTCAAGTGTCAGCTTTGTGCCAGGGACATATCGAGTACCATGTTTGCTTCTTGTTTCCAGGTACAGTGTGCATATAAGGCCGGACAAAATAGAAGTACAGCAATAACGCAGGGAGATTTAGCAATATTCTAACAATGCCTCTGGCATACATCTGCCAGACAGTCGATAAATTTAAAAACAATCCATCACAGATTAAAACAGAAATGCAAATAAAAATACAAAATAAGTTTGCATAAGTGATGATCAAAAATAATTTTTTGCAGAAGGTATCAGAAGAAGTATACAGAAACAGCAAAAAAGCAGGTAATATAGTTCCGATAAACGAAAAAGGTATTACATATGGGGAATCTCTGCCTAGCAAAGAAAATGCCAATAAGGACCAGATGGTAAAAAATGCAGCATAAAGTCCATAGAGCAGTAAAGTTTTTTTGAGAGAATATTTTCGCTCAGTCATCACGGCAAACCAAAGAAGATGAACGGTTACTGTGAGAATTAATACCATAGCCAGATGATTCAATGTATAGGAACTCTCTTTCTGTGTGATTGAACCGGTGTAGGGTTCTAATCTAATAATTTGAGTATAAAGTATTCTTATGTGATTGTCTATCGGAAAGCCGGTTACCTCTTGGTGTCAGGTACTATCAAGTTTTTATTTGGAGTCGTCAGATGTGGAGCAGGTACTGATGCAGGAAGCAACTATTTTAATAGAAGACTGTGCAAAACGAGGGGAAGAAGTACAGGAATTGATGAAGATATTTTTTTTCGTTTATTAGTGATGAAATATCGAATTTCAATACCGACTTGTATTATCAGAATCCGGATTATCTTGAATGGTCTTATCGAGAAGGAAAGCTATTGGATTAACTGTTTAAGGTCGGGCAGGCACCAATGGTAGGTAGTTTCTATTAAGTTAAAGGACTACCTATTTTTTGTAACAGTTCAGTCGGAAAGGCTGAACTGTTACAATTTTTATGGCAAAAAATTGTTTCTATATTGCAATACGTTAAAAATATATGTTAAACTATCCAAAAGCATATTTCTTACGAATTCTAAGGTGACCAATCACCATCTATATTCTAATAACATTTCAGAAATCTATGCTTTAATACCAAATAATATATAAAAAGCAGAAGAGGACTGGGAGTAATTAGAGATAAAGAGAGTTCCTTCTGCAAAAAGGAGGAAAAATGAATACTGAGTTGAAAAATGCTGTATTAGCGACAGACCTTAAAGCACAGTATGATGCTTGTGCAAAAAAACTGCTTGGCTACAAAGACATACTGGTGCGAATCTTGATAGAGGCAGTAGAAGAATTTCGGGGCATGTCACCGGAAGAAGTGAACGCCGGATACATTTTATTTGATATTATTTTTTATGTGCGCTTGAAAGCGGGATGCTCGAAGATTATCATAAATGTAGAGGCACTGAGAAAAGAACCGGCAGAATATGATATTCTTAACCGAGCTGTCTTTTACGCCAGTCGAGAAATCTCGTCCCAGAAGAACCGGGAGTTTGTGAATAGTAATTATAACGATATTAAAAAAGTTTATTCCATTTGGATATGTATGAACATGTCAGAGAATAGCATGAACCATATTCATCTGACAAATGATACAATTATAGGAAATCAGGTCTGGAAAGGAAAAGAGGATTTGGTGAATATTGTTATGATAGGGCTGGCAAAAGAAATCTCATCTAAAGAAGAAAAACATAAACTACACCGACTTCTAGGAACATTATTGTCAGAAACACTAAGAGAAGAGGAAAAATTAGATATACTCAAAAACGAATATCATATACCAATGGAAAAATCAATAAGGGAGGATGTGAAAATAATGTGTAATTTAAGTGAAGGAATAGAAGAACGTGGAATAATAAAAGGAAGAACAGAACTCCTGAAACAATTAGTCCAAAAGAAACTTGCCAAAGGACAGAGCATGGAAGTTATAGCAGAGGATTTGGTAGAAGATGTTGAAGTTATTCGGACAATTGTGGATGAAATTCAAACGAAAAAATAAGATGATGAAAAATCTATGGAAACCACATTTGTGTGACACTATATGAGTTGTTATCAGGAGCAGAGCATACAGGAAGCAGAAGTAGAGATAATAATACTTATGTAATTAGCGAAGAGACAGAGATTGGGATGTTGGTAGAGACATATCAAAAGGTAAATACAGATGCACAAAAAAGAGTGATGGGATATTTGGAAGAACTAAACGGAGAGTGTCCATTTCTGTAAATGAGAGGAAAAAGAAAATGAATCTATTACAAGTAATCTTACCTGTGATCATCATGCTTATCATCGGCATGATATGCAGAGAGAAAAAACTGATCAGTGAGGAAGGGATTGAGGGATTTCAGACACTGGTAATGAACTTTACCCTGCCGACCTCACTGTTCTACACATTTTATAGGGCAAGTATAAAAGTGGATACGGGGATACTCCCAATCACATTTTTTGTGGTGACAGCCGGGGGAATCTTCGTTGAGCCGCTGACCTTGATCTCTGTTATCGTTATGTTGATTCTGCCACCACCGTTTATCGTACCACTGTATGTTGAAGGGAAAGAAAAAAATTATTGCGCACAAACTCTTAACGGGTTTATAATAAGACTCGGTTAAGAAACAATAGGAGGGATCAATATGAGCATTAGAATTGGTATTTTAGGATATGGTAACCTTGGAAGAGGTGTAGAGTGTGCAATTAAACAGAATGCAGATATGGAACTGGTAGCAGTATTTACACGTAGAGATCCTGCGACAGTTCAGATTTTAACAGAGGATATTCCTGTATGCCGTATTGCGGATGTGCAGGATTGGAAAGATAAGATTGATGTAATGATTCTTTGTGGAGGAAGTGCAACAGATCTTCCAAAGCAGACACCATTGTATGCAGAGATGTTCAATGTCATTGACAGCTTTGATACACATGCAAGAATTCCAGAGCATTTTGAAGATGTCGATGTAGCAGCTAAAAAAGGTGGTAATGTCGGAATTATTTCTGTAGGCTGGGATCCTGGTATGTTCTCTTTAAATAGACTTTATGCAAATGCAATCTTGCCGGAAGGTAAGGACTATACTTTCTGGGGCAAGGGTGTCAGTCAGGGACATTCGGATGCAATCCGCCGCGTGGAAGGTGTCAAAGATGGAAAGCAGTATACAATTCCGGTAGAGGCTGCACTGGAAGCAGTTCGTAACGGGGAGAATCCGGAGCTGACAACAAGACAGAAGCATACAAGAGAGTGCTTTGTAGTGCTTGAAGAGGGTGCAGATGCAGCGAAGGTTGAAGAAGAGATTAAGACAATGCCAAACTATTTC
>ERZ791868.776-NODE-776-length-21806-cov-3.896189_pt1 | contig 21806 bp, 18 predicted proteins | sample MGYA00510281_ERZ791868 | MGnify/ENA primary metagenome ERZ791868 (study PRJEB30046, sample SAMN00792046) | human gut metagenome | study: EMG produced TPA metagenomics assembly of the A metagenome-wide association study of gut microbiota in type 2... | reverse complement strand
AGCTGCCCGGCAAGGCCGCGGCGGCGGAACTCCGGCAGCGTGTTCACCCCGAAGATCATCTGCCATTCCCCCGCCGGGTCGTGGAGGGAAGCGTCTGCGTACATCTCGTCGGTCAGGTCCGGCTGGCTCGTGACCATACCGTCCACAAAGGACACCAGCTTGCCGTCCTCAAACAGCAGCCAGAAATGGCCGGCGTAATGGCGCAGCCGCCCCGAAAACTCCTCCCGGGTGGCGGCTTCTGCGGCCGGGAAGCAGGCGGCTTCCACCGCTGTGATCGCATCCAGGTCCTCCATGGATGCCGTCCGGATCATCTGCATATCGTCTCTCCTTCGATCAATTGCCGCCGTTTGCAGGCAGCCGTATTTCCGGGATCTATTATAGATGGTCCTGCCGGAATTTTCAATCCGTACAAAACGCCCCCGCGTGAAGATCTGCCGCTGCATGTTCTCCACTCGGGGGCGTTGCTTTTGCTTCAGGCCGAGATTTCCGTGCGTTCTGCGCCGCCGTTTACTCTGCCGCTTCCATATCCAGAATATCTCTTTGCAGGTGTTCCAGCATCAGTGCCTTCGCACTTTTGGGATCATGCTTCCGGATCGCATCCAGAATCAATCCGTGGTAGTAGACTCCGCCGTAATATCCGTTTGCAAGGCTGTACATTTCGCCCAGCTCTCTGCGGCGCTGGAAAACCTCCTGCATGATCGAAACTGTCACCGGGTTCTGATTTGCACGGGCGATTTCCAGATGGAACTCCATATCCGCCTGAATATAGCTCTTTCCCTGCCCGATCGATGCCTTCATCTGATTGAGCAGCTGCGTGAGCTTATCCGTCAGCTCCGGTGTTGCCGATTCTGCCGCCTTTGCGCACAGAGCCGGTTCGATCAGGCTGCGAAACTCGATAATGTATTTCATATCATCGATCGTTTCACGCTGCTGCGGCTTGCTGTCCGGGGCAGGTTTGAAGATGGAAAGATCATTCGAGATCAGAAAAGTCCCTTTTCCGCGCACGCTTTCCAGCACGCCCAGCGCAATGAACTGCTGCAGGGCGCTGCGCACCGAGACCCGGCTGACGCCCAGCGCGCCGCAAAGCTCATTTTCGCTCGGGATCTTTTCGCCGACCTGCCACCGGCCTGCCTCGATATTTTCCTGGATATACTTGCATACGCTTCTGGTCACACTGCCTTTGTCCGCCACAACACCTGTCTCACTTTCTTTTGATTTCGGGAAATTCGCTCCTCCTGGTTGTATTATAACATGTCGTTCATACAAATACAAGCAGTGACTGTTTGATTTCTCACGGTGTCTGCAGGCTGCCGTCACGGTTCCGGGTCTGGGTCCATGTGGTCACCGTATTCTCGCAGGGATACTTTGCGGCTTCCTTTTCATCCAGATCCACACCGAGGCCGGGCTTGTCGTTGGCGTAGACAAAGCCGTCGCCGCCGTACTCCGGCATTCCGGGGAACACTTCCAGCAGAGCACCGTGGTTGTCCTTGAGCTTCTGGATCACGAAGTTGGGCGGTTCAATGCCGCTCCACTCCTGCAGGCCGAGATTCTGGGCCGCCAGATCGATGTGGATGTTGGCCGCATGGGCCAGCGGGCTCATATCGCCGGGGCCGTGCCAGCAGATGCGCACACCGTACTGTTCGCAGAACATCTGCAGCTTGCGGGCCGGGGTGATGCCGCCCACCTGGCTCAGATGCACGCGCATGTAATCGATACTGCGGTTCTGCACCAGCTTCTTGTACTCGGCAGGGTTGTTGAACAGCTCGCCCTGACTCAGCGGGGTAACGCTGGTCTGTTTGATCTTGTCCAGCCACTCCACCTGTTCCAGAGGCACCACATCCTCCATAAAGAACAGCTTGTAAGGCTCCATCTCCTTGACGAAAGTGACAGCCTCGGTGGGGTGGATGCGCTCGTGCACCAGATCGATGTCGAAGCCTTCCTTGGCGCGGATGCCGTCAAACAGTTTCAGGGTATCGCGCATGTACTTTTTGCTGTCCAGATACACGCCCGGCTCCGCCCCTTTTGCCGCCCACTCGGGGGCCGGGCCGAAGCCGCCGCCGCCATAGCCGCCGCACTGGCAGCGGATATGTCTGACGCCGATAGAACGGTATTTTTCGATATTTTCGCAGATCTCGTCCACATCTGCGCCGTCCACATGGCGGTACACCGGCACACCGGCGCGCATCTTGCCGCCGAACAGATCATAGACCGGCATGTTGGCCATCTTGCCCTTGATGTCCCACAGAGCCATATCCACGCCGGAGATGGCATTGTTGACGATGGGGCCGCAGCGCCAGTAAGCGTTCTGGTGCATCAGCTGCCACAGGTCAGAGATGTTGCGCACATCCTTGCCGATCAGCAGCGGACGCAGGTAGGTCTCAATGAGATGCTGCACCGTCAGGTGGCGGTAAGCGAAGGTGGCGCAGCCCAGACCGTACAGGCCCGGCTCGCTGGTCTCCACCTTGACAACCACCAGATTGATGCCCTCAGGGGCGGTGCAGATCACTTTAATGTCGCGTATGGTAGGGGCCATGACAGGGTTCCTCCCTTTTTTAAGCGTTTCAGATGATCACTTGACCAGATAGCCGCCGTCCACGGGGATCAGCGCACCGTTCAGGTAGTCGGAAGCAGCGGAAGCCAGGAAGATGACCGGGCCCTTCATATCCTCGGGCAGACCCCAGCGGCCTGCGGGGATACGCTTGGTGCACTCGTCCTTGCGCTCCTGCGTCATATTGGCGCACATCTCGGTATCCATATAGCCCGGGCAGATGCAGTTGATGTTGATGCCGCGGCCGGCGCAGTCAACAGCGACACTCTTGGTCAGCTGAGCAACGGCGCCCTTGGTAGCGGTGTAGGCAGGCACGGTGGTGCAGCCGAAGTAAGAAGCCATGGAGCCGATGGTGATGATCTTGCCGCCGGTGGGCTGCTTGAGCATGACCTGCAGCGAGCGCTGGATCATGAACCAGACATGATCCAGGTTGATCTTCATCACCAGATCCCACTGCTCTGCGGGGAACTCCTCGGGCAGGTAACGGCGCTGGATGCCTGCAGCGGGGATCAGAACGTCCAGACGGCCGTCCAGGATCTGCAGTGCTTCGTCAAATGCGCGGTTCAGGTCGTCGCGGTCAGCCAGATTGCCGATGACGGCATAAGCTTCCAGACCCTTTGCGCGGTACTCTTCGCAGACCTTCTCGACCTTTTCCTTCTGGACATCGATGATCACGACCTTGCAGCCGGCCTCCAGCAGACCCTCGGCCATACCGCGGGACAGACCCTGTGCGCCGCCGGTGACGATCGCGTGCTTACCGGCAATATCAAACTTAGAAGATGCAGCCATAATAAAACTCTCCTTTACTTGTACCTGTTTTCTCTTTTCTGCGTTTTCGTTCTTAGTCCTGTGCCTGTGCGGGGTGTTCCACGGCATTTTCTGCCTGACATTTCCACAGCCCGGTCGCAGGAGCGGATACATAATAAAATTCTTCGCCGTCCGGCGCAGTGTGCCAGCCGTCATTCAGCACGGCGGGATCATACCGTTTGCAGATCTCGTTGTAGTCTGCCCACTGATAACCAGCGCCCTCCACTTCCTGACGGGAAAGCTTTTCCGGCTTTGTGGCATAGGTGATGGTAAAGCGTCCGTCGGTCACGCCCTGCAGCAGATGTGCTGCGCACATACTGCACTGCTCGAACGCACCCTTCCGGTACAGTTCCATGATCGTTCCGGTATCCGTGTAACCGTATTTCCGGATGATGCCGTCCGTTTCCGGGTTTTCGCCGAAAGCGCCCACTCCCGGCGCCAGCAGCAGAAGTTCGCCGCCGTCCTCCACGATCATGCGGGTGCGGTAGACGCCCTTGTTCCCTACCCATGTGCTTTTCAGCTCTTCCGGGTTAAGATAGGCCACAACTTTTCCGGCACGGCGGGGCAGATAATTGATGTTGAGTTTCTGGCTCAGGGCACAGGCCTGCTCGAACGTTTCCCGGTCATCGCCGGCAAACAGCCCATGCAGCGTGACCTGCTCCCTCTGGACCGTTGTGACGGTCAGCAGGAAGGTGACGGGGATCTTTCCGTCCACGAAATGCTGCTGTGCGTAGTCGTACAGCTTGCGGGCCGGTGTGTCCCGGTTGCCAAGCGCTTTTTCCATTCCACAGATCGCCGAAAGCATGTGGCTCTTGTTGATCATGGAGCGCCCGCCGACACCGACGAACAGATTCTTGGAATAGTTGGCCATCCCGACGATCTCGTGCGGGACTACCTGCCCCACAGAAAAGATCCGGTCGTAACCGCCGTCCGCCAGAAGATGGTTCACTTCCACCTCCACCTGTTCCCGGTAAAGGCCGCCGCTGATCTCTGCCACATATTCTTCCGGCACATATCCCAGTGTGACCGTGTCGGTCTGCCAGCGGTGGATCAGGATCGCACTGTCCGGTACGACATCCCCGAAAAAAGCTTTTTTCTCGGAGGTTTCCATCGGCATATGCGTCCCAAGAGCCGGCATCACATGGACTGCCGCGCCTTCTGCGGTCAGCTTGCTGTACAGCAGACGGGTCAGGATGCCCGCGCAGGAGTAACAGCGGGTATAATCCGGCGGGATGATCAGAACTTTTTTCAAGGATCCGTACTGCGCAAGCAGCTCATCCACTGCACGTTCCAGCTTGTGTTCCGGAATCCCGCCTTCTTCCACAAGCCGCAGTCCGGGTTTTGCAGTTTTATCCGTCATTGTGCTGCTCCTGTCCGTAAAGGGTCTTGCTCAGTCTTCGTCAAACAGGATGACGGTCTTCTTGACTTCCGGGTCAGGATGCACGATGTTCTGGAACACCTTATCGATCTCGCTGAACTTCACAAAGGTGGTTGCCAGGCCCTCCATATGGTACTTGCCCTCCGCCATTTTCTGTGCGGTGGGGATCCACTGGTTCAGGCTCATGCGGGTGCCGACAATGGTCAGTTCGCGGCCGTTGATCATCTGCTGCGTGATCTTTTCCGGTGCTGTGCAGAAGCCCATCGGAACCACACGGCCCGCATTGCACACGATGCCGGGCTGCATGACCATGGTCAGACTGCCGGGGAAGCATGCGGAATCAAATGCGACTGTGCAGCCGTGCCCCTCGGTGATCTTCTGCACCTCTGCCACGATATCCTGCGTTTTGCTGTTGACGGTATAATCTGCGCCGAACTGCTTGCTGCGCTCCAGGCTGCTGTCGCTGATATCGCAGCAGATCACCGTCTTTGCGCCCTTGAGCTTGCAGGCCTGCGCAATGATGGTGCCGATCGTGCCGGTGCCCAGAATGAACACCACATCATCCTCGCAGATCCCGGCGCGGGCCGTGCAGTGCTCGCCGATGGTCAGCGGCTCGATCAGAGCCGCATCCTTCCAGGGGATCGAATCTGCGATCTTGTAGACATAAGGTTCTTCCACGCACCAGTACTCACGCCAGCCGCCGTCCGTACCGCTGCCGCGCACCAGAACATGCTCGCAGACATTGCCGCGGCCGTGCCGGCACTGGTAGCATTCGCCGCAGCGCATGACGTAATCCACGACCACATGGTCGCCGACCTTGATCCGGCTGCAGCCCTCGCCCACCTTCGTGACGATGCCGACGTTCTCATGCCCCGGGATCAGCGGATAGCGGGAGTTCGGGTTTTCTCCTTTGAAGATATGGATATCACTGCCGCACACACCGGCTGCCATCATCCGGATCTGGATCTGGCCTGCCTGCGGTTCCGGGATTGGAACCTCGCGGATCTCGTAGTGATACGGTTCAGTCACAACACATGCTTTCATTGCCTTTCCTCCTGTATCAGGGCGCCCCGCCGCGCTCACGGCCCGGCGCGCCCCGTCAAAAGCTTTTTGTATGGTGCGACTTGTATTACATCAATCAACAGTTTTAGTATACACAATACAAGTGAAAAAGCAAGTCTTTTTCCTGATTTTCTTCAAATTTCTGCAAATCCCGTTTCAAGTCCCGTTTATTGATACCTATTATAGTCTCTGAATCTTCCCTGAAAATCCCATTTCAGACTGATATATCTGGACTGCCGTTGCCGAAAATCAACTCGTTATGGATTTATCAATCCAATCGTCCTCTGCAATATCCATGTATTTCCATTCATTCCAGTTTTTGTATGTCAGTTCTGTCTGTTCTTCATGATGTCCCCTCTTGTATTCTTTTTGCTTTGTGCAAAAATACTTGTTTCAGTACAAAAACAAGTTGAAATCGTCAATTTTTGGTCAGGTTCACCATAGAGTATTGACTTTTGTCATTTATTTTGCGATAATCATGGTGCAAAACTTGTATCACATCATTCAACACTCAAACAAATCTTTTCTTTCATTCCGTACAGCCGAAAGGAGCTCCTGCATGAAATTTTTGAAAATGCTGGAAGCGACCCCCGATCCGGGCCACATTCATCTGTACTGGCTCGGCCAGGCGGGCTTCCTGATCAAAAACAGTCTCGGCAAGGTCATGCTGATCGACGCCTATCTTTCTGATTATGTAGAGAAGACCGACGGCAGCCGCCGGCTCATGATGGCCGTTGCCGAACCGGAGGAACTGGCCCCGGATGTGATCCTCGCCAGTCATGAACATGCAGACCACCTTGACATGGACAGCCTGCCCTCGCTGATGCGAAACGGCGCACACCTGTACTGCTGCAAAGCATCCGAGCGCATCTGCCGCGATGCCGGCTTCGACATGACCCGTGTCACCGGAATGCAGATCGGCGACACGGCTCAGCAGGACGGCTTTTCTGTGGAAGCTGTCTGGGCCGACCACGGCGATTCCGCCCCTGACGCACTGGGCTTCTGGATCGAGACTGAGGGCGTCCGGATCTACTTTACCGGCGACACCAGCTATCAGTCCCGCCGGATGCGCCCCGTCACGGAGCGGGAAACGGATCTGCTGATCGCACCCATCAACGGCGAGTTCGGAAACATGAACGAACGCGATGCCGCCATGCTGGCGCAGCAGGCTTCGCCCCGGCTGACGATCCCCTGCCACTTCTGGACCTTTGCGCATCACCATGGCGACCCGGGGCATTTCCAGGATGCCATGCGTGCGATCGCACCGGATGTTCCGTTCTTTGTGATGTGTCAGGGCGAGCGGATCACTTATCCACGCTGAAACTCAGAATCATGCCCGGCTCCGCCGGACTCATTGTATCAATCAAAAGGTAAAAAGGAGAATTTGCCATGTCTATGAAAAAGATTTCCCGCCGTGATTTTCTGAAAGCTGCCGGTATCGTGGCTGCGTCCGGTGCCCTGACCGCCTGCGGCGGTTCCGCCGCTTCTTCTTCCGCTGCTGCAGGTTCCGGCTCCGCCGCTTCCGCTGCCGGCGGCAAATACAAGATCGCTCTGAGCAACGCCTTTATGGGCAACGACTGGCGCCAGATCATGATCAAGTGTGCTGAAGTGGCTGCCACCAAGGAGCCCTACGCCAGCAAGCTGGATCTGACGATCATCAACAGCGAAAATTCCGCCGAGGCTCAGTCCGCTGCCATCGACGCCATGGTGGAGCAAGGCTACAACGCGATCCTGGTCGACGCTTCTTCTTCCAGCGCACTGCTGCCCTCGGTCAAGCGCGCACAGGACGCCGGCATCACGGTCGTTTCCTTTGACTCGATCATCTCCGCAGACGGCGTTTACACCGTACAGACCGACTTTATTTCCATGGTCGAAGCATGGGCCAAGTACCTGTGCAGCAAGTGTGGCGAAGGCGCAAAGATCGCCGTCGATACCGGTATGCCCGGCTCCACCAACGGCAACACCATCTATGAAGCCGCCATGTCCGTCTTTGAAGCATCCAACATGAACGTCGTCTCCGAGTTTGCTTCCCAGTATGCCGACGGCGTATGTCAGGAGCAGCTGGCCAGCGTTCTGGCCGCCAACCCCGATCTGGACGGCATCTTCTGCCAGGCCTATGTGGAGTCCTGCTATTCCGCACTGACGCAGGCCGGCATGAAGATGATCCCCATCTCCGCATTCGATACCAACCTCGGCATGAAGACCATGCTGAACAACGATCTGGATGCCATCATCGGCAATAACTGCCCGGGCCTGTCCGTTATCGCTCTGGATGTTGCCGTCCGCGTGCTGGACGGTGAGACCGTGGAGCAGGACACTCTGGTAACGCCGGGCATCTTCGTGAACGAAAAGGACGCCGATATCGATGTCGGCCTGCCTTCCACTGTGGTAAAGATGGGCGAGAATGTCTGGGAGGATGTGCCCGACGGCATGGACTGGCCCGCACTGCCTGCAGACTTTGATACCATCACCCTGACCATTGACGAGATCAGCAATTACACCGCCTGAGTTCTGCGTGATCTGTAACATATCGGCCACACAGCTTTCTGCGGTGTTGGCCGATATTTTTAGAGAGAACGCCTTCATCACCAAGCAAAGGGAGTGCATGAAATGGCAGATCTGGAACTGAATCATATCTCAAAATCCTTTAACGGAAACTATGCGCTGCAGGACGTGACTTTTTCCTGCAATCGCGGCGAAGTCCATGCACTGCTGGGCGAAAACGGCGCGGGCAAAAGCACCCTGCTCAAGATCCTTGCCGGTGCTTACCGCCCCGATTCCGGTGAGATCCGGGTGTTCGGGCAGACAGCGCAGATCCGCAATCCGTCCGATGCCATGCGGTACGGCATCGGCTGTGTCTATCAGGAGCTGAGCTTCATCCCGGAGCTGAGCGTTGCCGAAAATATCTTCATCGGCCGCATCCCCAAAAACCGCTTCGGAATGTTTGATTACAAAAAGCTGTATCAGATGTGCGAAGAGCTGTTTGCCAAGTATGACGTGACCGAGATTGATCCCCACGCCAAAGCCGGCCGCATCCCGCTTTCGCAAAAGCAGATCATCGAGATCCTGAAAGTCCTTTCCAAGGATCCCGAGATCATCATTCTGGACGAGGCCACCAGCGCCCTGACCGAGAACCGCGTCAAATGGCTGTTGGCGCTGGCGCGCCGGCTGGCCAACGAAGGCAAGATCGTGATCTTCATCTCTCACCGCATGAGCGAGATCCAGGACGGCTGCGACAACATTTCCATCCTGCGCAACGGCACCTACGCCGGCGATCTGAAGGTCGACGAGAATCTGGACATGGATCAGGTCATTGCCATGATGCTGGGCCGCAAGATGTCCGGCTATTTTCCCGAGATCATTGACCGCACGGAGCCGGATGTGATGCTGGACATCCGCGGCCTGTGCTATAACCGTGCGCTGAACGGCGTAGACCTCACCCTTCACCGGGGCGAAGTCCTGGGCGTGGGCGGTCTGGCAGGCCAGGGACAGGCCGAACTTCTGCTCTCTCTGTTCGGCGTGCATCAGGCCAAGGGTGAGATCCTGCTGAACGGAAAACCCATCACCCTGAAGGATCCCCGCAGCGCACTGCGTCAGGGCATTGCCCTTGTGCCGGAAGAGCGCGGCGTGCAGGGCCTGTTCCTTGCCAAGAGCATCGGCTACAACATCTCTCTCCCCAGCATCGACATGCTGACCAAAGGGCCGTTCATCAGCCCGGAGAAAGAAAACGCCATCATCAAGCAGTACATGGATGTTCTGGCGGTGAAGGCCAACGGCCCCGAAACGCCTGTTCAGGATCTGTCCGGCGGCAACCAGCAAAAAGTGCTGATGGCCAAGATCATGTCCTGCAAGCCGGAGCTGCTGCTTCTGCACGATATCACCCGCGGCGTTGATGTCGGTACAAAGAAGGAAATGTTCGGCCTTGTCCGCGATTTTGCCCAGAACGGGCGCGCCGTCATCTTCTTTTCCACCGACGTGGAAGAGCTGGTGCATGTATGCGACCGCGTGGTCGTCATGCACGACGGCAGGATCGGTGCCGACCTGAAGGGCAGCGCCCTGACCAAAGAAAATATCATCGGAGCATCCATCGGTATGCAGGCCGGTGCCTGACCCAACGGAAGGAGCGTTATTCGTGAAGAAAAAAGGTTCACTGCGCAAAAAGCTGGCAGATAACTGGATCGCGCTGATCCCGTATGTCATGCTGATCCTGATCATTGCGATCATGGGCTGTCTGAACAGCAATACGCTCAGCGCCCGTTATCTTGCCAACAAATGCGATTCTGCTTTTTCGCTCATTCTGGTCGCGATCGGCCAGACATTTGTCCTTCTGACAGGCGGTTTTGACCTGTCGGTCGGCGGTATCATCTGTATCACGAACTGCATTACCGTTACGCAGATGCACGACACACCGGGCAGCATTGCCCTGTGGACGACCCTCAGCCTGCTGATCGGCGTCGGCATCGGATGCTTCAACGGCTACATCATCGAAAAAACCAAGCTGCAGCCGTTCATCGTCACGCTGGCTACTCAGTCGATCTGTCTGGGCGCAGCGCTTCTGATCCTGAAAGTCGACGGCGGCATCGTGCCCTCGCTCTATATCACCCACCTGATGCACCGCTTTGGTGTTGTGCCTGTCTCGGCGATCCTGCTGGTTATTCTGCTGCTGATCTGGTGCTACTTCAAGCGCACAGCCCTGTGCCAGAGCATTTATGCGATCGGCAGCTCGGAAAAGGCCGCAAACCTGAACGGCATTTCGGTCATGCGCACCCGCATCATCGCTTATGCGATCTCCGGCGGTTTTGCCGCCCTGTCCGGTATGTTCCGCACCGCTTCCGTTGCGTCCGGCTCCCCCACCGCCGGTGCAGACTTCGTGATGACTTCGATCTCCGCAGCCGTTATCGGCGGCACTGCTCTTTCCGGCGGTTCCGGCGGTATCGTCGGCAGCGTTGTGGGCGCATTTGTCCTGCGCTACATCTCCGATCTTCTGGTGTTCATGAACGTATCTTCGTACTGGTCCAGCCTTGTGCAGGGCGTGCTGCTGATTCTGGCAGTTGCACTCAGCGCTTATGGTACGGTGCTGCGCAAACGTAAGGAGGGCATTGGCTGATGACTGCGAAAAAATTCTGGAAGCAAAACTCTTCCATCATTCTTACCTTTGTCGTTGCTGCTGCCCTGCTGGCCTTTGTTTCCATTGTAAAACCGGGCTACGCCAATGCAGCAAACCTGAAAGTCCTGTCCATTTCCATCGCCGTGCTGGGCTTTACCGCACTGGGACAGACTTTTCCCATCCTGACTGGCGGCATGGATCTTTCTGTTCCGTGGATCTTCTGCATCGGCGGTTACCTGTGCGCCATGCTCACCGGCGGCGAAAACATCCGGCTGATCTACGCCGTTCCCATCGTCCTGCTGGCCGGCGCCCTGATGGGCGCGATCAACGGCTTCGGCATCGCCTACGTCGGCATTGCTCCGGTCATCATGACCATGGCCTCCAACATCATCTATCAGGGCCTGCTGGTCGGTTTCACCGGCGGCACCCCAGGCGGCAGCATCCCGCAGGTCATCAAAGATCTGGCCGTGGGCGACATCGGCGGCATTTCGACCCTGTTCCTTTTGTGGATGCTGGTCTCTGCGGCCGCATGGATCCTGCTGGTCAAAACACCTTACGGCCGCAAACTGTACGGCGTCGGCACCAGTGAGCAGGTCTCGCTGTTTTCCGGTGTTTCCGTCAAGAAGATCAAGCTCAGCGCCTATGCATTCTGCGGCATGATGGCCGCTCTGGCCGGCATGCTGTACAGCGGCAAGCTCAGCCAGCTCTACCTCGGCATGGGCGATACCTACCAGATGGCCTCTGTTTCTGCCGTTGCCATCGGCGGCATTTCTCTGGTAGGCGGCAGCGGCAGTTACATCGGCGCCATTGCCGGCAGCTTTGTCATCATCATTCTGGACGGCCTTCTGGCTGCAATGAGCCTTTCGCAGGGCGTGCAGAAGATCATTTACGGCATCGTTCTGTTCCTGGCCGTGCTCATTTCCTCCCGCAAAAAGACAACCCGTTGATTCCAATTTTCTCTCTGCTTTTCCTTGTCTTTCTCCTTCATCTCGTGCACCCCCATCACTCCCACAAACAGTTGGAATCAATCACAAAAGCGGCCCGGCACCTGTATCGCACAGGCTCCGGGCCGCTTCTTTTTTCGCTTGCAAACGCGAACTTTCAGGTCTTATTTTCCAGCATGGTGCGCAGTTTTGTCTTGGCGCGGTAGTAGGTCACCCGTGCCCATGCGGCATTGTGGCCGAAGATGGCTCCAATATTCTCAAAGGAAAGTTCGCCGAACACCCGCAGGCTGAACACCTCTTTGTACGGTTCCTCCAGCTCATGCAGGTATTGATGCACTGTAAAAGCTGCATCCTTGTCCACCAGCAACTGAGCAATGTCCGGCGTATCCGCCGGTTTTGTTTCCGCATCTTCCAGCGGGGCAGTATGCTTTGTTTTGCGGCAGTAGCTGTAATAGCAGTTGCGCGCCACCGTAAACAGCCACGCCCGCACATCCTGCTTTCCGTCAAAATCCTTCAGGCCGTTCAGTGCCTTGAAAAACGTTTCCTGCGTCAGCTCTTCGGCCAGAGGTTCCGAGCGGGCCAACCCCTGCAAAAACAGGTACACATCCTTGAAATAGAGCCGGTAAACAGTATCAATGTCCATAATCAGCCCTTCTCAAAGTCACGTCCGTATTGCTCCTCAGTGCCATACCCGTACCGCACAGTGCCGTCCGGGTTCTCCCCTGCAATGAAGCGCTCCACCTGCTGGCTGTCCAGATAATACCGTGTTTCGTCTGCGCACTCCACAGTCAGGGATTGCGTACGGGAAACCGTAATGCTGGTGGATGCTTTTTCTGTGCCCACCAGCCCAGACAGCACCGCATGGAGCTGCGGGAAACTGTACCGCACGGCGCGGACAGTAATGTCCGGTTTGCCCCAGCTGAAACCATCGACTGTTTCCAGTCGGACATTCTTTCCCTGCACTTCCAGCACGCAAAGATTGGCACCGTCCTCTTTTTTGCTGTAGGTCCAGAATCCGGCTTCCTCTGCTGTGACCGGGGTACAGAGCGTGCCCATCCAAAACACCAGCGCCACGGCGCACAGTGCTGCCAGCACCGCTGCTGCACCTGCCCGGAGGCTCTTCCGGCGCAGGGTGGCTTTGAGCTTCTGTAACGGTGCTTCCGGCCGGGGTTCCGGCAATACGGGCACTGGCATCTGCATCTGTTCCAGTTCCGCGCGGCAGGCATCGCATTCCTGCAAATGCTCCTCCACCAGTGCGGTACTGGCCGGACTTGCAATATGTTCGGCATAGAGCGGCAGTAAATCGCGGATGACTTCACAATTCAGTTTCATCGTCTTTTCCTCCTTTTTCAGGCTGTTTCACCCTAATAACGCACAAAAGGAGAAAACGTTACATTAGATTTCTTTCCGGTAATATCCGTACAGGCTTCTTTTATGCCGTTCTTTCCTGCCCACTTGATGACGAAGTACAGGGAAATCAAGGCAACCATGCCAAACCCGTTCGCCATAAAGAAAAAATCCCAAGCCGAACGGCTGCGTCCCCGGTAGACATTCCTAGAGGGTGGCGCTCGCGGGCTAAGCAGCAGCCCACCGGGCTGATTGCTTACGGCACTTCGTGCCGCCTTACGGGTTGCGTTTTCTGATTCTCTACACACGAAAAAGGCCGTTGTCTATCGACAACGGCCTCGTGGTGGAGAATTAGGGACTCGAACCCCAGACCCCCTGCGTGTGATGCATGATGACTTTTCGATTTTTATATTGCTAATTCGTTAAATCGAGGCAATTTGCTACAGATCTGCTACAAACGGCAGTTTTTACCCGGCACTAAATCTGCTGTTCTGGTTTTCTCGATTTTTGTTTTTTAGATTGTTTCTTTTGTTGGTGCAGTTCTTTCAAGTCTTCAATTGCCAGCTCTGGAGCCATGGTGTGGAACATCAGATAGTTTGTGTTCATGGTCTTCGCCGGAGCCTGCGCATAAATCTCTCTGCTGGGTTCGTTGGTCAGAATGTGCCAATAACGGTAAAGGTAGCCTGTCCAATACATTACTTCTCTATCATACCGGGCATTGCTCTTTTGCGTCTGAGGGCACTCGTCTGCAAATTCCTCCAGAAGATATTCTTCTCCCGCCCACTGCATCCGGTTGTACTCTGAATCAAGATCACGGGCAACCTTAGAGCGCATGAACCGCTTCATGAAATCCTCGCTGTCATAGCCTGCTTGCAAAGAAAGCTCAAACAAGCGGCCCTGAATATCGCATAGTTTCAATTGAATCAGATCCATAACGATTCACCTTCTCTGCTTTGCACCATCAAGGATTTCATCAAAAAAGCGGCCTTCTCTACGATACTCTTTGCAGATTTGGTTTGCAAATGCAATGCCATTACTACGGTTCTGCTCACTGGCCTTCTTCAGTGCCTGCCGTTCCATCCAAAGCAATTGGACTTCACGCTCAATCTTGACCGCATCACAGGCTTTCTGCGTAATAGCAACATATTGACGTCCAAGTTTCAAAGCAGACAGACTTTTCACCAATGCCGTATCGGTAATCGTTCCTTCAAAAAAGCTATCCAGAACATAGAACATTCTATCATTTGCAATGCTGCCAATCACCATGTCGTAGCCTTTATCCAGCTCCTGATACTTCTGGAAGAACTTCGTTCCTCGTGCGGCTTCCATTCTACCACGATGATATGCTACCAGCATAGCCCATTCAATATCAGCCGGAACATCCAAAGTTTTTAAGCTATGAAGATCAACCGATAAAATATAAAAAACAGATTGCTCATAGTCACAGATCAGCGTAAGCGGCTGGAGCGGATCAGTTCCCATATAAAATCCAGCTCCGAAGTCACAGCGGTCACGGCTGGCTGGTTTGATTTTCCCCTGAATGCCTGATTTGGAGCCATGGTATAAAATCATTTTATCCGGATGCATAGCAGAGATTTCTGCAGCATCTCCGATAATAGCATCGTGTATAATTTCAGCCAACGTGATATGATTTTCTTCGCAAATCGCAAGCATTTTCTCCTGTGCAAGACGATTCGGCGTAGATTTTTCATTTTCCCAGCGGTTTACGGTCGCAAAGGACACTCCGATTTCATCCGCCAATTTCGACTGGCTCCATTGTAAAGATGAACGAATCTCAAAGACTGTGTTCATCGGGCACCTCCTGCAAGTATAACATTTGTCATTAATTTTATTGTAACAAACGCTATACCATACGTCAAGTATTGCCGGCTTACATTCTTTAATATAAGCGGAAAAGTGTAGTGATAATTCAAAGAATAAAGTGGTCCTATACAAACGGCACTTTTAAGGTACATCTATGTCATACAAATCCAAACACATCCAAAGCAGTTTTTTATTTTATAAGCCCAAATTGGTCTTTCACAGTTGCATTACCATTGTACCTTCTTTTATGTTCCCAAACAAGATGTAAAAAGCTCTTGGCCTCTTTATTAAGGGTCAAGAGCTTTTGCTCGCCGCTGAACTTCTGCTTCAAAGATCGTGTTCAGCTTAATTTTCAATCATCTACACTTTGCGTTTCAGATAATTCTTCCCAGTCTTCCGGGTTTCCACACCTACGGAGATACTCATGCCCGCCATCGACTGCACACGATCCGCAAGAACAAAATTTGAAATCATGTACAGTGCAACTTTCAATAACATCCCTGCACTTTTTACACCGGATCATATTTCTCACTATTTTCATCATGCACGTCACCCGCAGTCAATTATCGAAGTTCATATCATTTTTTGAGCCGCAAATAATATTTTTCAAGGCTCTTATCGCAGACATCCACAATATGCAGCCAGTCTTCCCGTGTGAGCTTGCGGAAGATGATCGGGTTCACCTCGATGGTCTCCACATCCTTGCAGCGCATCAGGAATCGCATATCTTCGAATCGCTTGAAGGGATTGGAGAGGACGTTCTTCTCCACATCCTTCCGGGTATAACCGCCCTTCTGGTAAATACTGGTAGATTTCTCAGCGATCATTCCATGCGCCTTGCGGTCCTCGTAGAAGTCGATAAAGTAGTCCACCACATCCGGCAGGGCAACTCTGCCGCTGGTGTCCATGTACTCATAGATAGCTTTGAGCAGCACCGGCTTGTAGGAATAGCTCATATCCATCGTTTCGATGAATTTCATGAACTTGTCCGCCATATTCTGCGGCGTAATGAGATCCCAGCCATACTGTTTCGCAATGTTGCGGATGCTTTCCTCCCGGAAATAGTGGAACATCCGCTTATCACCAAAGGGAATCGAAAGGTCCGGTTTGACTTTTCCGTCCTTAATGTAGCGTTCCACCGTCTCGGACTGTACATCCACCATCCGGACGAACTCGATCTGCGAGATCATATCCTTGACGCTGTTCTGCCAGTTGAAAAGGTCGATGATCTCATAGTCAGACACATCGATCGGCACATCCAACCATGCTTCGGGCTTTTCACCCTGGAACAACATATCCTGATCCAGCTTGCGCTTGTTCTCCGGCGCCAGCACATACGCCATGGGCTGATATTTTGCAATGTCCAGCACCCGGTGCAGGCTGTAGGGCATATTGAACATATTAGCGTTGTCCACAAAGTCAACCACCAGCAGATCCTCTTTGCCCGGGCAGCGGCGTGTGCCACGACCAAGCTGCTGCAAATAAATCGTTTTGGACATGGTCGGGCGCGCCATGAACAGCACCGTGGTATGCGGGCTGTCCCAGCCTTCGTTCAGAAGGTCGCAGGCACAAAGAACATTGGTCGAGCCGGTTTCATAGTCCTTCAGAATCTTTTCCCGAACCTCCACACGATCTCGCCCGGAAACTGCTTCTGCCTTCACGCCGCTGTCACGCAGCAACTTTGCAATTTCGGCTGCATGGTCTACGCTGGCACAGAAGATTACTGTCTTTTTGCCGTTGACGTACTTTAAATAGGTATCAACGATCAACTGATTCCGTTCCGGGATGAACAGCTTGCTTTCCAGATCCTGCGAATTGTATTTGATGCCGTTGATCCGCACATCGGTCAGGTCGATGTTGGTCTTGACCCGGATACAGCGAATCGGCACCAGAACGCCACGCTCTACAGCAGTTTTGAGATCCATTTTGTGGGCAACGTTCTGGAACAGCTCCAGCATATCTTCGCCATCGCTGCGTTCCGGGGTAGCGGTCAGCCCCAGAATGAACTTCGGGTGGAAATAGGTGAAGATTTTCTGATAGGTATTGGCCGCAGCATGGTGGCATTCGTCCACGATCAGGTAGTCAAAATCTGTAGGCGAGAACTTTTCCAGATCCTTGGAGATACTCTGCACCGTTGCAAAAATGACCGTCTGGGTCATATCCTTCTGGCTTCCGGTGTACTCTCCCAAAGTCGCTTCCGGCCAGACCTTAGCGAAGGTCTCTTTTGCCTGCGATGCCAGCTTCAGGGCGTTGACCAGAAACAGCGTGCGTCCGCCCACTGCCTTGGCATCCGTTGCTGCTGTGATAGTTTTACCTACGCCGGTTGCATGGTACAGCAGCGCAATGGTTTTGCCGTCCTCACGCATCTTCTGCAGGTTCTCGGTAGCCTCCTGCTGGTAATCCCGAAGCTCGATGGTCTGTCCCATCTGCACCGGCAGGTCTGCTTCAAATGCCTTGAACATGGGGCTGGTGCCCAGAAATGTAATCAGCTCGTCCTTGACCTTCTCCGGTTGCTTTTCCAGCTGGCTGTAGATCCAACGGTAGACCTTCCAGTTGTCATAGATCAGGCTGTTCTGTTTCAGGAGGTCATCAGCGTATTTGTTTTCGGACACCTTGCTGGGGTTGTGGTAGGTCTCACCATCAATCTCGATTGCAATTTTGGATTCAGGCGATTCCAGCGCAAAGTCGATATAGCGATGCCGACCATAGATGTCCACGCAGGGGTACTGGACCTGCAAATTTTCGGTCTTTTCCGGGCCAAAAGCCTCACAGAAAAGCTGCACAAACAGCTCCTCCGCACGGCTGTTGACACTGGTTGCTTTCATTGGCTCCATGGTGGCCTCCTAAAACGATATTCCCAATTAAGATTTATAATTTTATTATATCATACGCAAAAAGCTCTGTATAGTTTGTTTCTTTGGCAAGGTTTTCTGTCCTTGCTGCTTAATTCTATACCTTTATAAGAGAACTCATTGATTTTTTATTTGACTGACGTTTCCAAAAAATAACCATAAATTTTTTCTCAAAAGACTTAACTCTACTGCATCCATGGGCTTCTACTAAGCGAAGACACTTACAGTTGGAAGTGAAAGCGGGGTTTTACCATGGATTATAATGCAGTTTTGAATCGTGTACGCCCGATGCTGACGAACGGCAATCACCTGTCTGCGCAAGGCTTTGATGCGCTGTTTGGTTCCTGTTCTCAGCAGGAACAGGAGCATCTGCTGGCCGAGCTGGCGGGGCTCGGCATCCTAGTGGATACCAGCGCCGCTATACCCAGCAGCAGAAAGGCCACTTCTTTCTGCCGCAGCGACTTTACCTCCAAGCAGCTTTGGTCTATGACCAACGAGCAGCTCTGCGTATTGGCACAGCAGGGTGATGAGAGCGCCAAGGATATCCTCGTGCGCAAGACCGCCGGTTTTGTCCACCTGATGGCCCGCAGAGTTCCGCAACTGCTCGCCCATAGCTGCCTGACCGAGGAGGACAACTTCCAGAACGGCATTCTGGGACTGTTTACTGCGGTCCAGCGGTTCGATGCGCTGCAGGGCTACAGCTTCCTGACCTACGCCGCCTACTGGATTCGCCAGTCCATCCTGCGCGAAGCCATCAACACCGGCCTTACGGTACGCATCCCGGTACACTATTTTGACACGCTCTGCCGGGTGCGTGTCGTCTGCACCACCTGCATGCAGCTGGATGGTCCGGATCTCTGGCGTGCCATTGCCGAGGCTGAAACCGGCAGCGGTCACCCCTGCACGGTGGAGCAGGCGCGCCGCTACCTGAGCGACATGCTCGTTTACCTCAACGTTACCAGCCTGAACCTTATGGTCGGCGAGAGCCACGACACCGAACTTGCGGAGCTTCTGGCGGATGACGTCAGCCCCGATCCTGTGGACACTGTGAGCGAGAACGAGACCGTTCAGGAAGTCCGGTTGCTTCTTTCTCAGCTTCCCGAACGCGAGTCCACTGTTCTCCGGCTGCGCTACGGTATCCCGGATGACCGCTGCCGTACACTGGACGAGATCGGTGCGCAGCTGGGCGTCACGCGGGAACGTATCCGCCAGATTCAGGTGCGTGCCGAGCGCCACCTGCGGGAGATGCTGAAGCGCCGCTCCTCATCCACCCTTTTTGCTGCCTGATTTTTTGACCTGATGGAGGATTTTGCCATGAATACATTGCTTTGTTCTTATCTTTCCGCCCATGCTGCTGAGGATACTCTGTTTGTCTTGTGGGGTTTTTCTTCGGAGGACGCCGGTCTTCCGCGTCCTTCTCTGGATGCTTTGCTGCAGCAGCGCCTGTCCCGCTACCTGAGCAGTCTGCTGCAGCAGAACCCCTGAGTGATCACCGCAGAGGAGTTTGCCCTGCATGCCGATACCCTTGCGCAGGAGTTCCCGCACATCATTCTGGTGCAGAACACCTGCTACCGCACGCTGCTCCCTGTGTCTGTGACGCTTACGCCGGAGATGCAGTCCGGCCTTCTGAGCCACTTTGACCCGGAAACGCCGCAGGACACTCCGCTGCCCGGCATTGAACCCTGCCTGCGTATCTACTCCAACCTGCTGCATACGGAGGAAGGCATTGCCTGCTGCATTCCTTTGGACGCTCTGCTATGTCAGTGCCCGCAGGTCGAGCACGTATCGCTTGGTGCAGCACCGCATACAGTTCCCGAAACTGCCGCCAGCAGCTCCGCCTTTGCGCTTACCGGAGAAGCCGATTATTTCTGCCTTGTGCAGCAGCTGCGCCGCGGCAAAACGCTCTGCGTTTCGGCCGACAGCTTTATCGGCGATGAGGCTGGTCTTGCCGACAGCCTTGCGGCGTTGGCTGGCGCTTTTCCCGGTCAGCTTTCCAGAGCGCATGCACAGACGATGCAGCCGGAGCGCCCAGTCTGCCCGGAGGCGCGCACCCTTCTGCAGCAGCACTGGGGTTACCCGGACTTTCTCCCGCTGGATATCTACGACCTGGACGCTCTGCATCGCGGCGAGAAGAAGCTGCGCACCATCACCCAAGAGGACATCATCGACGACCTCATCCAGCAGGCAGAGCTTTGCCGTGCGGGGCAGACTTACCGCGACCTATTCGTTACCGCATCTACCGGTGCGGGCAAGAGCGTGATGTTCCAGATCCCGGCGATCGACCTTGCCGAGAAGTACGGGATGGTCACGCTGGTGATCTCGCCGCTGATCGGCCTGATGAACGATCAGGTACAGGGCATGGAGAAGCACCGCTACGCCAAAGCCCGCACCATCAACTCCGACATCCCGCCCATGGTCAAAAAGACCATTGCGCAGGAGGTGCAGGAAGGCCGCTGCGACATCCTGTATCTTTCGCCGGAGTCCTTGCTGAGCCGCAGCGATATCTCCGACCTGATCGGCGACCGTGCCATCGGCCTGCTGATCGTGGACGAGGCCCATATTGTGACCACCTGGGGCAAGCAGTTCCGCCCGGACTACTGGTTTCTGGGTGACTACGTGAACAAGCTGCGCAAACAGCAGCTGAACGGTCCGCACCAGCATGCCTTTGTCACCGCCACCTTTACGGCCACGGCTACCTATGGCGGCGAGGAGGACATGTACCGCGAGACTCTGCGCAGCCTGCACATGTCGCCGGACCCCATCGTTTATCTGGGCTGCGTGCGCCGCCGCAACATCGAGCTGTGCATCCGAGAGGTGCCACGCGTGACCGGCCGCCGGGAGTACGAGCTGGACAAGTTCCAGGCTCTGACCGGGCAGATCACCACCGCACTGGAGCAGGGGCAGAAGACCCTGGTCTACTTTCCCACCGTCAGTCTGCTGGAGCGCTTCTACACCCATTGCCTTGCACAGCGTCTGGGCAATGCTGTGACCCGCTACCACGCGCAGCTTTCCGGCGAGGCTAAAGCGGAGAATCTGGAGGATTTCCGCAGCGGCAAGCGCCGGATCATGCTGGCCACCAAGGCCTTTGGCATGGGCATCGACATCCCGGACATTGCCCTTGTGCTGCACTTTGCCCCCACCGGCAACCTGTGTGATTACACACAGGAGATCGGCCGCGCCGCCCGTGACCCGGATATCCAGGGCCGTGCCGTGTACGAGCACATGGCCAACGACTTCAAGCACATCAACCGCCTGCACGGCCTTTCCAGCATTCAGCCCTGGCAGCTGGTGCAGGTGATGCGCAAGGTGCTGCAGCTGTACCGCCAGCACCGCGCCAGTCAGCCGGCCACTGCCACCAAGCACCGCAACGAGCTTCTGGTGGACGCCGAGAGCTTCGCCTACATCTTTGCCAGCCCTAACGGTGAGCACCAGCAGGACCCGCTGGCCAAGGTCAAGACCGCCATGCTGCTGATCCAGAAGGACAGCGAAGCACGCGGCTATGCGCCCTTCATCATGCGGCCCTCGCCTCTGTTCACCCACGGGTATTTCCTGCTCAGCAGCGCCGATGCCGCCGCAGTCAACCGCATCTGTACCGGTGCTGCCACCCTGCAGGATGAGGCCGCCGGGGTCTACGACGTAGACCTTGCCCGCCTGTGGAGCAGCCGCTGGCAGAACGATTTTTCCTTCCCGCAGTTCAAGTATCTGCTGTACACCCACAGCGACAAGCTGCCGCTGAATGCTCAGCTGCACCTGACCCCCGCCATGCAGCTGACGCTGGAGTGGCACGCCAATGCGGATGCCCGTTTTTCCGTACTGCTGCGCGCCCTGAAGGAGATCTTCTTCGAGGCTGCCCGCAGCGGCCAGTATCTCTACGACCGAGATGCCGCCGCCCGGCTGGCGCAGGCCGCGGGTCTGAGCAGCACCCGTGCCACCAGTG
>ERZ791868.759-NODE-759-length-22177-cov-2.671503_pt1 | contig 22177 bp, 16 predicted proteins | sample MGYA00510281_ERZ791868 | MGnify/ENA primary metagenome ERZ791868 (study PRJEB30046, sample SAMN00792046) | human gut metagenome | study: EMG produced TPA metagenomics assembly of the A metagenome-wide association study of gut microbiota in type 2... | reverse complement strand
TGAAAATAAAGGCTTTGAAGCTCTGCTCCAACTATTCAAACTCAATAGTTCCCGGTGGCTTACTGGTCAAATCATAGAATACTCTATTGACTCCCTTTACCTCATTTATAATTCTGCTCATCACTGTCTGAAGTACCTCAAACGGTATCTCGGCTGCTTCGGCTGTCATGAAGTCTACAGTGCGGACTGCACGGACTGCAACGGCATAATCATATGTTCTCTCATCACCCATGACACCTACTGAACGCATGTTGGTAAGGGCTGCAAAGTACTGATTTGGCATCCATGATGGTTCCTCGCCGTGGGCCTCTTTGTACTCTTTTGCTGCCTTTTCCACTTCGCTTCTGTAAATCCAGTCTGCATCCTGTACAATGCGTACCTTTTCGGCTGTGACTTCGCCGATGATACGGATTCCAAGTCCCGGACCTGGGAATGGCTGACGGAATACGAGATAGTCAGGTAATCCAAGCTCCAGTCCGACCTTGCGTACCTCGTCCTTGAAGAGGTTTCTGAGTGGCTCCACGATGTCCTTGAAATCGACATGCTCCGGGAGACCTCCTACGTTGTGGTGCGATTTGATGACTGCAGATTCTCCGCCGAGTCCACTCTCCACTACATCCGGATAGATGGTTCCCTGCGCAAGGAAGTCAACCTTTCCGATTTTCTTAGCTTCTTCCTCGAATACACGGATGAATTCCTCACCGATGATTTTACGCTTGCGCTCAGGCTCTGTGACGCCTGCAAGCTTGCTGTAGTAGCGCTCCTGTGCGTTGACGCGGACAAAGTTGATGTCGAACGAACCGCCTTTGCCGAATACGCCCTCTACCTCATCGCCCTCGTTCTTGCGGAGAAGTCCGTGGTCTACAAATACGCAGGTGAGCTGCTTGCCGATTGCCTTGGCAAGGAGTGCTGCGAGCACTGATGAGTCTACTCCACCCGAAAGTGCAAGGAGCACTTTGCCGTCACCGACCTGCTCTCTGATTTCGTTGATTGTGTTTTTGACGAATGAATCCATCTTCCATGTGCCTGCACATCCACATACGCCACGGACGAAATTGTAAATCATCTGTGTTCCGTTCTTGGTGTGAAGTACCTCCGGATGGAACTGTACTGCATATAATTTCTTCTCAACATTCTGTGTTGCGGCTATTGGACAGTCTGCAGTGTGCGCAACTACCTCAAAGCCCGGTGCAGCCTCTGCAATTCTGTCGAAATGACTCATCCAGCATACTGATTCTGATGGCAGCTCCTTGAACATCACGCCGTTTGCAGAATATGTGATTTCTGTCTTTCCATACTCTCCAACCTCAGGTGTGATTACCTTTCCGCCTAATTTATGCATCATAAGCTGTGCACCGTAGCAGATGCCAAGCACCGGTATTCCCAGCTCAAACAGCTCTTTCTGGTATGATGGAGAATCCTCTTCATAACAGCTGTTTGGACCTCCTGTAAGGATGATGCCCTTTGGATTCATTTCTTTGATTTTCTCAATGTCTATTTTGTATGAGTAAATCTCACAGTACACGTTGCACTCGCGGACACGGCGCGCAACAAGCTGATTGTACTGACCACCAAAGTCTATGACTATGACCTTTTCCTGATCCATGTTTTCCTCCTAATTATTTATTCGCCATGCTGCTGTCTCATTGATTGTGTAAAAGCAACATGTTTTCTTATGTCATTATAGATTACGGAGTGCTTATCTGCAAGCGATTTTGTTAAATTTCTGTTTTGATTTTATGTGCAATTACGTTATAATGAATTATAAACACTTTTATAGGCTGGGAGGTTTCATCATGAGTTTTAAAATAATCACTATAAGCCGAGAGTTTGGCAGTGGCGGTCGCTTTATCGGCGAGCAGATTGCTCAAAAATGCGGCATTGAGTTTTACGATAAAAAAATAATTGAGCATGTGGCAAAGGAGCTCGGTATCTCTGAGCAGATTGTCGCAAACCAGGGCGAATATGCACCTGCCGGAAGTATTTTTTCATATGCATTTGTGGGGCGCGACATCACAGGAGTTTCTCTTTCCGACCAGATTTTCAATATCCAGCAGAAGCTCATCAAGGATATTGCGCAAAAAGAGCCATGCGTTATTGTGGGACGTTGCGCAGACTACATTCTTTCTGACAGGGATGATGTGCTGAATGTTTTTATAGAGGGAAATAAGCCTGAGAAGGCTGCAAGAATAAAAAAGCTCTACCATAAGAGCGATGACGAGGTCAAAAAGCTGCTAAAGGATGTCGATAAGAAGCGCTCGGTAAATTACCGATACTTCACCGACAAGGAGTGGGGCAACAGGAAAAATTATGACCTGGTGCTAAACAGCTCTGTGCTTGGATACGATAAATGTATTGAGCTCATCGCATCCGCATACGCTTAATTCACTTAAGATACAGCTTTCCTGCGGTTAAGAAACCGTTTTCTTATTTTATTACAAAAAACGTAAATAGAATTACAACCTGTGTGTAATATTAAAAATACTCCCGCATAAACTGTAACAACAGAATATGCAGGAGTATTTTTTGAAATCATATATTGAGACAAGGGCGGTGGAAATCGCCAACTACATAGTTGAAAACAATGCCACTGTACGCCAGGCCGCTAAGCAGTTTGGCATCAGTAAATCCACTGTGCACAAGGATATCACGGATGCTGACAGGCTGCTTCGCATAGACCCGGAGCTTGCCGCAAAGGCGCGTCACATTCTCGATATCAACAAGTCCGAGCGCCATATCCGCGGCGGACTTGCCACCAGGGAGAAGTATCTGCATCTGCCTCATGTGCATGCCGGCTGAGTGCATGGATGCTTCTATCCCCGCATTGCCAGGTGCGCCGTTTTCCGTACATCTGAGGCCTTTCGTTAATTCAAGACCGGTGTCACATGACTTGTGAGCACACCGTACAGCCACTTGCCCTCATCGCTTAGATCCTCATAGGTAAAGCCGCTTGTCTTATCGCAGGCAGGTGTTAGAAGCGCTGATTTTTCGTCCTTATTGGACAGATTCCAGCACACATAGCTGATGCCGTAGCTGTCGAGCAGGCTGATCCAGCTGTTTGCAGAATCTATGTCCACCTGACCGTTTCCGTCGGCGCTGCAGATGCCAAACTCTGATACAAATATCGGCAGTCCGGCGTCTGCCGCCGATTTTAGCTTGTTTTGCAAGTCATCCTTGTGGGTTGCGGCATAGAAATGCAGTGTGTACATGATATTGTCATAGCCTGCGACAGGGTCCTTGACTGCCTCATCCACATCCTGGCTCCAGTTAGGTGTGCCTATCAGTATGACTGCATCCTTGTCGTAGCTTCTGATTGACGGAATGACCTCGCTGGCATAAAACTTCACATCTCCCCAGGTCGCACCGTTGCACGGCTCATTACAAATCTCGTAAATCACGTTGTTGTATGAGGCATACTTCTGTGCCATTTTGGCAAAAAATGTCTTTGCCACATCACTGTAGCGGTTTGGATTGCCATCGTTTAACACATGCCAGTCGATGATGACATACATGTCATTGTTGAACGCAAACTGCACACCGTTTTGCACAAGTGTCTCAAGCTGCTGCCTGTCACCGTCTGTGCAATAGCCGCCGCTTTCGTAGGTGTACATGGCAAGCCTCACCACGTTTGCTCCAAAGCTTTTCAGCGTGGCAAAGCAATCATTGGTCACATACTGTGGATACCACGCAAGACCGTGTGTGCTGACTCCGCGAAGCTGCACCTCGTTGTTATTTTGATCAACGAGCTTGCTGCCCTCCACATGCAGCTTACCGTTTACTGACGGACAGGCAAGAACTGAGCTCTCCTGTCCGTTTTCTGTAGTGAGCTGCTCTGTGCCAGCCACATTCTGATTTTCTGTACTGCTCTGCGTACTGTCCTCAGTATTATTTTCTGTAGAGTTCACCGACTCAGTGGCTTTCTCACCGGTCTGTGATTCTGTCTCTTTGTTGCCCTTGTTACCGCATCCTGTAAAAATCCCAAGCACCAGCACTGCAACCAATACCAATGCTATATATTTCTTCATATTGTTATACTGTCTGACTGATTACTGAATTGATGTAACCTTGTAGTCCTCAGCCTCTACAGTCTCCTTTAATTTCTCATCGGAAATGTCAGAGCTTAATGTCACTACTGCAGTTCCGCTCTCATGGCTTACTGCTGCCTCACTAACTGCATCAAGCGCCTCGAGTGCCTTCTTTACTCTTGCCTCGCAGTGGCCGCACATCATTCCTTCGATATTCATTGTCTTTGTCATTGATTTTTCCTCACTTTCATTTGGTTTATTTGTTTTGTTTTTTCTATCTGGTGTTGCTTTTCTGTCATGCTTGGGATCATACACCCTGCACAGATTCAGTCGCAGGGCATTGGTAACAACGCAGAAGCTCGACAGGCTCATCGCCGCCGCTCCAAACATCGGATTGAGCTTCCATCCTAATAAAGGATACCACAAACCGGCCGCAAGTGGAATACCTATTACATTATAGAAAAATGCCCAGAACAGATTTTCGTGTATATTTGTCAATGTAGCACGGCTTAACCGTACTGCTGCCGGTACATCTATCAGGCGGCTCTTCATCAGGACAACATCCGCTGCATCTATTGCCACATCACTTCCCGCGCCGATTGCAATTCCCATATCCGCACGTGTGAGCGCCGGTGCATCATTGATTCCGTCACCAACCATGGCTACCCTGCCCTGTTTTTTTAGCTTCCTTATGACAGCCTCCTTACCATCCGGAAGCACACCTGCGATGACTTCGTCCACTCCCGCCTGCTTTCCAATGGCATTGGCAGTCTGCTCGTTGTCACCGGTGAGCATAACAACTCTGATACCCATATTTTTAAGCTGTCTGACAGCTTCCGGACTGTCCTCCTTTATTGTATCTGCAACGGCTATGATACCGCAAAGCCTGTCATCTGCGGCAAAGAACATAGGAGTTTTTCCTTCCTTTGAAAATTCGACAGCTTTCGCGCGCATATCATCTGACACTTTTACAAATTTGCTGATAAAAGCAAGATTTCCTGCTTTTATCATTTTGCCTGCAAGTGTTGCCGTCAGACCATTTCCCACAACAGCGCTAAAATCTGTCACCTCTGCGACAGCAATTTCGTCCGTTTTTGCGCGCTCCATAATGGCTTTTGCAAGCGGATGCTCGCTCTTTGCCTCAACTGATGCGGCTATTGCAAGAAGCTTTCTTGACCACAGTGCTTCATCTGTTGATGAATGCGGGTTTGAAGCATCTGCCTTACGCCGGCACTCACCGGCATGCTTGCCGATTTCCTCAAAAAATGTCTCATCAGGCACGATATCCGTCACCTTCGGCTCACCACCTGTGATGGTGCCTGTCTTATCCAGCGCCACAATCTGTGTGCGGCCAGTTGCCTCAAGGCTTGCCGCTGTCTTGAAGAGTATACCGCTCTTTGCTCCTTTGCCGTTTCCTACCATTATCGCAACAGGGGTTGCAAGTCCGAGTGCACAAGGGCAGCTTATCACAAGCACCGAAATGCCTCTGGCAAGCGCAAAGCCCACGGTCTCACCGGCTATAAGCCAGGCTATTATTGTAATGATTGCAATTGTGATAACCGCCGGCACAAATACTCCCGATACCCTGTCTGCGATTTTTGCAATAGGTGCCTTTGTCGCTGCGGCATCAGAAACCATCTGTATAATCTGTGAGAGTGTGGTGTCTTCGCCTACTCTTGTTGCGCGGCATTTTATAAAGCCTGACTGGTTCACTGTGGCAGCGCTTACTGCATCTTTCGGCTGCTTATCCACAGGGATGCTCTCTCCTGTGAGTGCCGATTCGTTGACAGCGGTTGTTCCATCTATTATTTCACCATCCACAGGGATATTTTCCCCCGGTCTGACCACGAAAATATCGCCCTTTTTCACTGCATCCACAGAAATTTCCTGCTCCACGCCATCCCTTACAACGGTTGCTGTCTTTGGGGCAAGCTGCATCAGGCTCTTTAAAGCGTCTGTTGTTTTGCCCTTTGAGTGCGCTTCAAGCATTTTTCCGACAGTAATCAGTGCCAGGATCATGGCAGCCGACTCAAAGTAAAACTCATGCATATATGACATGACCGCATCCATATCGCCATTCACCTGCGCAGCTGTCATGGCAAAAAGTGCATACACGCTGTATCCAAACGATGCCGCAGAGCCAAGCGCAACAAGCGTATCCATGTTGGGAGCGCCGTGAATCAAGCCCTTAAAGCCACTGATAAAAAACTTCTGGTTTATGACCATTACCGCCACTGTAAGCAGAAGCTGCAAAAGCCCCATAGCCACATGGTTTCCATTGAAAAACTCAGGCAGCGGCCAGCCCCACATCATATGTCCCATGGAAAAATACATGAGAACAACTAAGAATATGAGCGATGCTATAAGCCTGTTTACAAGCTTCGGTGTCTCCCTGTCTACAAGCGCATCCTGCGCTGCTTTTAGCTGCTCTAAGCTGTTATTCGCTTTGTCATTTTCTGATTCTGTTGCTGTGCCTTTGGGACTCGCTCCATAGCCCGCCTGCTCTACTGCCTCCACTATCTGCGCATCTGTCGCGCTTCCCTCGACTCCCATCGAGTTGGTCAAAAGGCTGACAGAGCAGCTCGTCACACCATCAACCTTAGAGACCGCCTTTTCCACTCTGGCAGAGCATGCCGCACAGCTCATTCCTGTAACTGTATATTGCTTCATACTATCTGTATTTCCTTCTTTCTACTATTCGAATCTAACTATTCAGAAGCCTTTTCTAAAATCTCTCAATTCCTGTCACCTTGAAATCCAGTCTTTCTATGGCAAATGTGATTTCCTCATCGCTTAGCTCTCTGGCTGCCTCAACATGTGCCACGCCATGTTTTAAATCCACAGCCGCCGATACTCCGCTCATCTTCTGAAGTGAGCGTGTGACTGAGTTCTTGCAGTTCATGCAGTGCATTCCGTCTATGTGCACATCTGCTCTCGTGACTATCTCGCCTGTAAGCTGTACTGTGGCTTCCTCGTCCTCCTTCATGGCTCCACCGCCACAGCAGGCGCCCTCGCCCTTTGAATGCTTAATAGTCTCCTTTAAGCCCACAATCACCAGTGCGGCAATTATTGCTATTATTAATATTGTGATTATTGTACTCATTTTTATACCCGCCTTCTTATAATACTACTTCATAAGCTTCTGCAGTGTGTTCAAAAGCTCATCTATTGTCTCATCCTTGCCGGCTCTTATGTCATCTGCCACACACGTCTTTATATGATTGGCCAAAAGGACTTTATTGAAGCTGTTGAGCGCAGCATTTGCGGCCGCCACCTGTGTGATGATGTCAGGGCAGTAGCAATCCTCATCCAGCATACGCTTGATTCCACGGATCTGTCCCTCTATACGGCTAAGTCTGTTGATGAGATCCTTATATTCCTTCTCTGACCGCTCTTTTTTGCGGTTGCAGCAACAGCATTTGGTTTCTTTTTCTGCGATGGGTGCCTCCCTTCTTTCTTCATTCCACATTTGTTGTATATGTCTAACCATACCCCTTATGGGTATCTGTCTTCAAGAGCATTATATACCCCGGTAGGGTATATTGCAAGGACAGATTTGCTTATTGAGAAAAATTATCTTATGCTCTGCCCATACTTTTATAATAAAAGCATGCAAGTTGTGTCCTGTCCCTCAGCTGCAGCTTTTCAAGTATGACACTGATATAGTTTCGTACGGTTCCCTCACTCAGATACAGCTCATCCGCTATTTCCTTGTTGTTTAGTCCTTCTGCAACCAGCTCTATGATTGAAAGCTCCTTGCCGCTTATATCATAGCTCTTCATTGCGTCAATGAACCGGGCCTGACCGGTGCCTGATGAAGCTTTACCATCAGCTTTGAACAGGTGTGGTATCCTGTCCATTATCTGTGTTCCAAACACTGTCTGTCCGTTGTTTACAGCTCTAAGTGCCGGGGCAATACTCTCAAAGGCCTGTTTTAGTATATAGCCCTTCGCCCCCAGCGAAATTGCTTTTACAATGTATTCATCATCCGAAAATGTGGTCAGAAGAAGTATTTTGGCATCCGGATATTTTCCGAGTATTTTTTCTGCTGCTTCAAGACCTGTCATGCCCTGCATCCTTATATCCATGAGCATCACATCGGGCATATGCTCCTCGTACAGCTTTACCGCCTGCTGCCCGCTGTCTCCAACCGCAGACACCTCTATGTCATCCTGTGCGCTCAGTATTGTATTCAGCGAAAGTGATACGAGATTATCATCATCTATTATTACTATTTTCATGTCCTGTTCCTTTCTTCTTCATGAGCGTCACAAATATCATGAAACCATCGTCTGCCTTTATACGCATGGTTCCTCCTATCGCTGCAACACGCTCTTCTATATTTTTTATGCCTATTCCATCTCCTGTTTCTCCCGAAAGTCTTCTTTCGTCAGCCGATGTGCCGTTGTCCATTATCTCAAGCTGGTAAAAGGCGGGATGCTCTCTGACTATTATCCTGATTTCATCGCCGTTACTGTGCTTAACTGCGTTGTTTACCGCTTCCTTTGCAATTGCAATAAAAGCATACTTGACATCTCTGGGCACTTCATCCTCACAGTCGTATTCGAGTGAAAATGCAAATGCACTGTCTGTAGGCTTAAGCTTCGCAAGCGCCTGACGCAAATCGACCGATTCATCGTACAAATCATGAACGCTTTTTCTCATGCTGTCCATTGCCGTATCGAGTGTACTCTTCAGGTCTGCGATAGGTGCTTTAAGCTTTTCATCAGTATTTATCACACCGATTGCTCCCACCTGCAAAATAGAGCGCGTAATCATGTGACCCACGTTGTCGTGTATCTCCCTTGCGATACGGTTTCTCTCCTTTAGCGTGGCATTGTATATCTGCGCATTCTGCTTCTCGATAAGCTGGTGATTCATCTGCTCCATAAGCATATCGTGCTCCATGGACGCATCTCTCATGCTGTGCAGCTTCATCTGATACCCCAAAAGCAGCTCTGTGAAATACGAAAGCATTACCGCAAAAGCCATGAGAAGTACAACCTCCAGGATATAGAAAATCCCGGGTGCTATATGTTTTATCTTTAAAATACAGTCCACCGATACAGCTATCCCCACTAAGGCTGCAGCCATCCTCGACACCGTGTATTTTTTCTTCCTGAATACCATCGCTGCATACGGCAGCATAAAAAATGATGGTGCAAAAAATACTCCGGACAGAATATAAACCGCCAGAATCAAATCCAAAGCCCGGTCTGCCGTTTTGCTCTCGTTAGCAGGACTCATCTGTGGCACATCCTGCATGTCTATAAATGTGCACACGATTATTCCTGTAAGTATGCACGCTATCATGACATAATCGACCTGAAGGGATACCACCATAAGCATCACGCATGATAGAACTATTAAAAACTGACTACATATCTTATACATCAAAAGCCTCCATTTCCGTAAAATAAGCTTACAACAAATTCCATCAAACGTCACTATGACAAATGTCATTTTTTACACAACAATGCCTCATCCAAACATAAATACGAATGTGACATTTGACACTTACTTTCCGGCACGCCATATAGTAATCTGTTATTGAGCCGGATATCAGGCTTGCAACTGAAAATACAACATTATGGAGGCAATTCAATGGATACAACCAAAAATGCGATAGAAGTAACCAACCTTGTAAAACGCTACAAGGAGCTTGTGGCACTCGACCATTTCAATCTGACCGTTAAAACCGGCGAGATTTTCGGATTGCTCGGACCAAACGGCTCCGGAAAGACCACAACTATAAACTGCATACTCTCCCTGCTCACATACGACAAGGGCGATATAAAGGTATTCGGGCAAAAAATGCACTCAAACAGTTACGATATCAAACGCGAAATCGGCGTGGTCATGCAGAATGTGGCCGTGTACGACGAGCTGACTGTATATGAAAATATCGACTATTTCTGCGGTCTTTACGTGAGTGACAAAAAGCTCCGCGAAAAATATGTAAAGGAAGCAATGGATTTCGTAGACATAGCGGATTACAGCAAATTTCTGCCAAAGAAGCTCTCCGGCGGACTTTTGAGACGACTCAACATCGCATGCGGCATAGCACACAAGCCAAGGCTCATCTTCTTCGATGAACCGACCGTGGCTGTCGACCCTCAAAGCAGAAACAAGATTCTGGAGGGCATCAAAAAACTAAACCGTGATGGTGCGACAATCATCTACACCTCACACTACATGGAAGAGGTTGAGCAGCTCTGCGACCGCATACTCATCATGGACAAGGGCAAGGCTCTCGCGCTCGGCACAAAGGATGAGCTAAAGCGCATGATCAAAAATACAGAGACAATAAACGTAGAAATTGCAGACCTGTCAGAAGCACAGCTTGACTCATTAAAGCAGCTGCACAATGCATATCAGGTCAGCTTTGAAAACGGACAGCTTCGGATTTATTTCAGTGGTGGACGCCACAATATAATCCATGTGCTTGATTATTTAGAGCAGAACAATCTGTCCTTCGGTCAGGTGTACACACAGCTTCCGACTCTTAACGACGTATTCTTAGAGATTACAGGAAAGGAGCTTAGGGATTGATGAATGGATTAAAGACATTTTTTCACAACATGAAATATACCATGCTCAGCACGTTTCGTCTGAAAAAAACCCTTTTCTGGACACTCGCATTTCCACTGCTGCTCGCCACCTTTATGTATATGGCATTCGGAAATCTGTTTGAAAAGGATGAAATGTTTAAGACAATAAATGTAGCAGTGGTTGAATCTGAAAATGATGACACTCTGATGAGCGTGCTTGAGTCTCTCGATGTAAACCATACTGATCCAGCCAGTAAATCCGACGACAAGGACGACCGCACAAATTCATTTTCAGACCTCATAAACATGAAGATAATGGATGACTCAGCAGCCCAAAAAGAATTAAATAACCAAAAAGTCACCGGCATTATTTACACAGAGGATGCTTCACTGGTAGTGGATGAAAACTCCTACAATGCCACAATACTTGAATCCATCCTGACACAGTACAAACAGCAAAAGGACGTATTTACAAACATAGCAAAGACAAATCCGGCTGCACTTGAGACTGCAATTGCCGGACTATCTGACACCACATCAGAGTATAAAGAGATTTCTCTTTCATCGGGAAATCAGGATGAATACACCAATTACTTTTACGCTGTATTTGCGATGAGCTGCCTGTTCGCCTCATTTTCAGCTGTGACAGCCACAAACCGTCTGCTTGCAAACACAAGTCCTCTCGGCATGCGAAAAAGCCTTGCAGCTCTAAGCAAAAACATACTGATTTTTTCAGAGTATATCTCACTCTTAATCATCCATTTTGTTGTCGAGCTAATTGCATTAGTCTACCTGACACTACTCGGTGTGGACTTCGGAAACAAATATCCGGCAATCATCCTGACACTGTTTTTCGGCTGCATGATTGGACTTTCAATCGGCGTCATAATCGGTGCCATTCCCAAGCTTACAGAGGGCAGCAAAATCGGTATCTCTGTCGGAATCGGCATGGTACTTTCCGTTCTTGCGGATCTATGCGCCAACGGGATAAAAGATATGATTGAGCACAAGCTTCCGATTGCTAACCGCATCAACCCTGCCTGTCTCATATCCGACTGCTTTTACTCGCTCAATGTATATGACAGCTACGACAGATTTTTCAGAAATATTTCAATAATGGCAGTTGAATCAGTGATTCTTTTAATCATTGCCTTTGCACTGCTTCGGAGGGAAAAATATGCAAGTATTTAAATCATATTTCAAAATACTCAACAGACATATGGGCCAGATGATTATGTACCTGTCCATATTCATAGGTATCATGGTCGTTCTCACTGCGACACGCACAAACAAAGCTGAAGGTGATTATGAGGCCATCAAGCCCAAATTTGCGGTATTTGACTACGACAAATCATCAGAAAGCAAAGCTCTGACAGAGTATCTTAAAAAGACATGCATCAAAAAAAATATCAAAAATGACAAAAAAGAAACTATGCAGGATGAGCTTTTTGCCAGAAATGTAAACTGTATTCTCATCATAAAAGAAGGTTTTAGTCTCGATGTCGTGACCATACCCGGTACACAGACAGCTACCACCTTTGAGTCTGCCATAAACAGCTTTACGAAAACGTACAATACCTACATCGCTTCCGGCTATTCTGAAGCTGATGCTCTAGCCGCAGTAAACACCTCGCTAAGTCTAAAGGCTTCTGTCTCGCTGCTAAGCGGCAAAAGTGTCACCACGCACTCCGGGATATACTACTGCTTCAGTTATCTGGGATGGGTACTCCTTGTCATGATGATTTCAGGTATAGCTCCTGTCCTTCAGGTTTTCTCCAAAAAAGAAATCAAGGAGAGAATATCCTGCTCATCCTATAAATTTATAAACTACAACCGCGAGCTGCTTTTGGGTGTGGTTTTAACCGGACTTGCAGTATGCACGGTAATTTTCATCTCAGCTACAATCATGTTTAAGGGCAGCACGTTCTCGTTTTCAGGCTTCCTGTTCACACTCAACATGCTCTGCTACATGCTTGTTTCACTGGCATTTGCCTTTTTCATCAGTAAAATCACCTCAAACAGTGAGATACTGAGCATGTTTGCTAACACTGTGTCACTCGGTATGGCATTCCTGTGCGGTATATTCGTGCCGGAGGAATTTCTAAGTGATGGCATCATAAAGGCCGCTCACTTCCTGCCTGCCTACTGGTACAACCAGGCTGTAAAAAATATTGACTTTCATCCGGTCAGGGAGCTTGGCTCCATTTTCGTATCCATGGGAATACAGCTGCTGTTTGCTGCCGCAATAATTGTCGTTGCCCTTCGCATCACAAAAGCGCCTGACGGCATCAAAAAACATGCAGTAGCTGCAGCTGCTCATAAATAGCTCTGCCTCATATGAATATATACAACGAAAAAGCCGGTACATCATGCTTCCATGAATGTACCGACTTTAAATACTTAGCAGTCCGTACGGGAATCGAACCCGTGTTTCCGCCGTGAGAGGGCGGCGTCTTAACCGCTTGACCAACGAACCGTGTATTATAATATCATGGTCAAACGAATAATGCAAGTACTTTTTTAATTTTTTTCAAAAAAATTTTTCCGTTCATTTACCTTAAACATTTTCCCTTTAAATGCTTCTGGCTTTAATTCCATTTTCGTCCCTATGTATGCTCTGTGACAATCTATTATATTCCGGCTCATTATCCCAAAGCACGCGTTCTTATCCTCATATTTTATTTATACGTTTTCCTCTTGAATAAGATTATACACCTCTTTGGTCACACAACGGTCACACGGAGCGCTTTTCCACGGATTTTGTTAAAAGTATACATTGAAAGTGCCGAAAACTGTACAATTTTAGACAATTTTCGGCATTTGTGTATTTTTTATTCGTTATAATCAACTATTATTTATTATATTTTTTGTATATCTTTTCAAAAGCAGGCATAGAGCGCTTTATCATTTCCCTGTCCACACAGTATGATATTCTCACCCAGCCCGGACAGCCGAAGCCGTCTGCTGCTACTATGAGCACATCCTCCTCCTTTGCCTTCTCGCAGAATGCATTGCTGTCATCCTCGAGTGCCTTTACAAACATATAAAATGCTCCGTCCGGCTTGAAGCAGTGATAGCCTATCCTTGTGAGTCCATCGTACAGAAGGTCTCTGTTTTCTTTGTAGGCATTGATATCACCGGTTGCCCCCTGGCATTTTACTATCATCTTCTGGAACAGGCTTGGTGCACACACGTAACCGAGTGCTCTTCCCGCACCACAGACTGCTGCATACAGCTCTGCCTTATCGTACACCTCATCAGGCACGAGGACGTATCCTATTCTCTCTCCCGGCAGCGAAAGTGATTTGCTGTATGAGTAGCATACCAGTGTGTTGTCGTAATATTTGGTCACAAACGGTACCTTGATTCCGTCGTAGACTATCTCCCTGTACGGTTCATCTGCGATGATGAATATCGGTCTTCCTATCTCCTTAGACTTTTTCTCAAGGAGGTCTGAGAGCTTTTTGATGGTCTCCTCAGAATATACTGTGCCGGATGGGTTGTTTGGTGAATTGATTATGACACCTCTGGTGTGCTCATTGATTCTCTCCTCAAGAGCCTCAAAATCTATCTGAAAATGCTCTGTGTCTGCAGGCACCTCTACAAGCTTTGCTCCTGCTGCATTCACAAATACCTTGTACTCCGGGAAATATGGCGCTATGGTAATAAACTCATCATATGCGTCACTTGTCAATGCACGAAAGCAGATTGACAGCGATGCCGCTGCTCCCATTGTCATGTAAAAGTTGTCTGCATTAAAATGTGTGCCGTGTGTATTGTTCAAAAATTCAGCTATCGCCGTTCTCGTTTCCACGTCTCCCTGTGCTGAGGTGTAGCCGTGCAGTGCAACAGAATCATAATCTGTCACAAGCTCCTTTATTGTGTCGTTTACTATCTGCGGAGCCGGTATGCTCGGGTTTCCTATTGAGAAATCATATACATTTTCCTTACCTACAATTGCTGCTCTTTTTTTACCATACTCAAAAAGCTCCCTGATTGCTGAGCGCACGCTTCCGAGCTGGTACATGCTTTCGTTTACTACCATTTTCTTGTCTCCTTATCTCTGATGTTCTTGCATGTTTACTATTATAATATCTCTGCTTATGACATACAAATATCTTTATAAACATCTCTTTATACACATATTGTTACCATTTATGATCGTTTATCGTGATATGAATGCCTCCATCCCGGCACGCTTCGTCATCTCAATATGCTCCTTAAGCTCGCGGGCTGACATTCGCAGTGCACCCAGGCTCATGACCGTCTGCTGCTCCAGTCCGTCCGAGGTTGCCACTGTTACCTTGTACCTGTCACGTATGCCAAACACAGTCTTTTCGATAAATGCATCGGCTGTCTCGTCCTGCTTTGTATACACAACCTCTATGTTGTGGAAGGTCTCTCTCTTTCCGGCATTGCCCTTCACCTTGTACGCATCAAACACCAGCAGCAGATGACAGCCCTTATAGCCCTGGTAATCCGATAAAACATCCTTCAGCGCATCTCTCGCCGAATCGATGTTTATGCGTGAAAGCTCCTTTAAATCCTCCCATGCAAATATTATATTATATCCGTCAACTATCAGGTACTCTTCCCCCGGGGATTTCTTCGGATAAATCGGATTGCCGTGCTTATCATGCTTTACGGTGCGCGGTTTACCACTTAGACCTTCATACTCATTTTTCTTTTTACCTGACCATTTGCGCCTCTGATCCTCTGCGATATCGTTTTTTCCCATGCCAAACTCCCTGGCATAAACATCTGCAAGCTGCGCATCAAGCTCAACTGATGACATACCGGAAACAGCTTTCTCAAAGCTCGTCCTGCGGCGGTTTCCGGCAAGCGCCTGCGCATCCTCCGCTGAAAATGCATTCTGCGTGCGGGCACTCGCTGCAAGTGCCTCCTCAGACTCATCTCCGTGGTAGACATACGGCAGGTGCATATGCTCCGGGACCTCATCCCACGGCACCACGTAGCCTGAGCCGTGCGCACAAAATACCGAGCCTGTCGGATTGCGGAAATCCTCCTCGCTGTCATAGTGCATCTGCGCAATCACCTCCGCAGGATTGTGACACTCATCATAACCCCACAGCTCCAGTGTCAGGTGCCCGAGCCCCTTTGTATACGCATGCACCAGACTCACATAATCCTGCATTGTCGCAACCGGTGCCTTTCCTGTAATTGTTGCCATCTCCCTCGCAGCGGTTGTGGCAAACTGCGGGCTCTCGGCTCTTGCAAATCTCTGCTCCAGATCTGTCATTGCACGGCCGACATACTCCATCGGCACCTGTAGGATAAAGCTGTAGTATGGCTCCAGCAGCACGCTCTCTGTGGATTTAAGTCCCTGGCGGATTGCTCTGTATGTAGCCTGGCGGAAATCGCCTCCCTCCGTATGCTTTACATGTGCTCTTCCTGTAAGAATCGTGACCTTCACGTCGGTAAGCGCTGAGCCCGTGAGCACGCCCCTGTGCTCCTTTTCCTCAACGTGTGTAGCTATGAGGCGCTGCCAGTTTTTGTCGAGCACATCCTCACTGCAGGTAGATGTGACTGTGATTCCGCTGCCACGCTCCGCCGGCGACAAAAGCAGATGCACCTCTGCATAGTGGCGCAGTGGCTCGAAATGTCCTACTCCCTCGACAGCCCTTGCTATCGTTTCCTTGTATACAATGCTGCCCGGTCCGAATGTGACAACAACACCAAACCTGTCCTTTATGAGACGCACAAGCACCTCCATCTGCACCTGTCCCATGAGCTGCACATGGATTTCCTTAAACTCCTCCACCCACACTATGTAAAGCTGTGGGTCTTCCTCCTCAAGCTGCTTTAGCTTTTCCATAAATGCCGCCGGATTTACATCGTCCGGCAGAATCATCCTATAGTTTAGTACCGGCTCAAGTATTGGCATATTGGACTGCTGCTCAACCCCGAGCCCCTGCCCCGGAAATGTCGAGCTAAGACCTGTGACAGCAACTATCTCACCCGCCTCTGCCACATCAGCTATCTCATATTTTTCACCGGAATACTTTCTTATCTGGTCGATTTTCTCAATCAGAAGGTCTTTCGCCTCGTCACCGCCATGCGCTTTGTACTCTATTTTGTCCCTGACTCTAAGACAGCCTCCGGTAACCTTTAAAAATGTCAGCCTGCTGCCTCTGTCATCCCTGCCTATCTTGTATACGCGGGCAGAAAAATCGTCAGAGTAATTTCTTTCACACATAAACCGCGAAAGCCCCTGAAGCAGCGTATCCACTCTGTCGAGCTTAAGTGCCGAGCCGTAAAAGCAGGGGAACACCTCCCTTTGAGCCACCGCCTGCGCAATATGTGCATCCGCAAGCTTTCCCGATTCCATAAATTCATCTAAAAGAGGCTCACTGCACATGGCAAGCTCATCAAATAAATCCTGTGAAGAAAAGTCCACGCAGCAATCGCTCAGCTCGCTCTTTAGCTCTGCCTGCACTTTCTCCGCATCCGTGCCCTGCATATCCATCTTGTTTACAAAAATAAATGTCGGCACGTTATAGTGCTTTAAAAGTCTCCACAGTGTGCGCGTGTGTCCCTGCACTCCATCAGTTGCGCTGATTACAAGTATTGCATAGTCGAGCACCTGAAGGGTACGCTCCATCTCTGCCGAAAAATCCACATGCCCCGGTGTGTCAAGCATGACTACATGCCATGCACCGGCTGTATCTGCCGCATTTGTTGTGCGCGCTGCATCTGCTCTACCTGCTGTGCGTCCTGCATCTGCTGTATCTGCTGCATTTGTACCTCGCGAAATATCAAGCCTTGCCTGCTTTGAAAAAATGGTTATTCCACGCTCACGCTCCTGCGCATCGTTGTCTAAATATGCATCCTGATGGTCCACGCGCCCGAGTGAGCGGATCTGCCCGGTGCTGTAGAGCATGGCCTCAGACAGGGTTGTCTTTCCCGCATCTACATGTGCGAGAATGCCTATTGTAATGTGATTGTTTGTCATGTTCTGCTCCATTTATGCCTCAATCCAAGAACAGAGACACCTGTGGATGTCTCTGTGTCAGCCTTTATATCATAATCCGTTGATTTCCTAAATTATAGCATTTTGTGGTTGCTCTGTCATCTTTTTTCTTGATTGACAGCGTGGTGTCAAGCTTGCGTCCGGACAGCAACAAATAGTGCCACTCAATTGACAAATATTTATTCCATACATATAATGTGATTACGGAAATTTTTGAATGGTATGAAAATAATGCGAGGATAATATGAACAAAAAAGAAGTATTGGAACTAAAACGAAGATTAAAAAAAGACCAGGCAACATTCACCCGGCTGGTCGGCTGCTACGTGGACTGCAACCATGAAAAGGTCTGCAAATTCGGTGGCAAATTTCTCACTCTGGAGGAGGATGAATACTACAAATATCTGGAGATTTCAAACAAGGTGCTTTCCGGCACTCTCGGAAACAACCTGCTCAATCTGCAGTTTCCGCTTGAGGAGGAAGAGGTCGGAGGCCGCCAGCAGATTCTCATGGCGCTTCGCGACAGCGAGCTTAATGATGAGACTCTGCTCGATGCATACTATGACCTGGTCATCGACACCTACGATGAGGCCGGGAACTATCTGATTCTTTTGTATCTCGACAGCTACGATGTCATGACACGCACAAAGGACAACATCAACGTGGATGAGTCCGAGGAGGTGTACAAATACATGCTCTGTGCCATCTGCCCTGTCACACTTTCAAAGCCGGGCCTTGGCTATCTGGAAAAGGAGCAGCGTATCGGAGCCCGCATAAGGGACTGGGTGGTCGGTGCACCTGAGACAGGCTTTTTATTCCCTGCCTTCAATGATAGGAGCACTGACATACACTCCACTCTTTTCTATACGAAAAATACCAAGGAGCCTCACTCTGAGTTTATGACAAACGGTCTCGGCTGCGGTGTGGAGCGCACAGCTACTGAGCAGAAGATGGCTTTTCATTCAATCGTCAGAAACGTGCTAGGTGCTGAGGACGAAAGCACTGATGACAAGCTGCTTGATATCCAGCAGAATCTGTCCGATATGGCCGATGACTACGCTGAGACTCACGATGATGACGATGATCCGTTCATTCTCGACAGCGAGGCTATGAACAAGGTGCTTAGTGACTGCCATGTCTCTGAGGAAAAGATTTCACGCATTGAAAAATCCGTCAATGAGGCCTTCGGTGACAAGCCGCCTATCGCAGCCAATGTCATTGATTCAAAGGCTCTTGCAGCTAATGAAATCCGCGTGGAAAAGCTTGCTCTTGAGAGCCAGGTCGGCGATTTAACTCTTGAGCTCAATGAGAAAAATGCGCAGCTTGAGGAGAAGGATTCTGTTATACAGGAGAAAAATAATCAGATTGAAGAGCGCACCTCACAGCTTCTTGAGAAGCAGGAGGAGATTGATAATTACACTGCCCAAATTAAGACTTATGATGTGGTGCTTCATGTAAAGCCGGAGAAGGCTTCACAGATTCATGCGCAGGTCATCAATGGGGAGAAGTGTCTCGTCATTCCTATGAGGGAGAATGAGAATGCGACCATAAATGGGGTGAATACAAATCTGTAGGACATCGCTTATGGTGCTTCGCATATTCAGGCTGTGAAGACCGGCCTAGCATGCAGTATATTCCTCAGAAAAATATAAAATCAGCCACGGCATCATTTGCGGATAGTTTATTGATAGTTTGCTATGAATTATCGTATCCGCATTTTATGGAATGCCGTGGCTGTTTATATTTTTCTTCGGAACACACTGCATACTCTCCGGTAAATTTAGGGTACTTACCGGTTTACCAGCTCAGCACCTCATGACCATCCTCTGTGACGAGTACCATGATTTCCCACTGGGCTGATGGAAGTCCGTCGTCGGTGTATACTTCCCAGTTGTTCTTGTCATCTACATAAATATCGGCCTTGCCCATGTTGACCATTGGCTCGATGGTAAATATCATGCCGGGTGCCATAACCATGTCGGTGCCGCGCTTGGTGTTGTAGCCTACCCACGGATCCTCGTGAAATTCAAGTCCCACTCCGTGTCCACCGATTTCACGCACTACTGTGTAACCGTTTGCAAATGCATGGTCGTGCACCGCCTGTCCCATATCTCCGAGGAAGCCCCACGGCTTTACCTCTTTGAGTCCAAGCTCCACACACTCCTTTGTGACTTCAACGAGCTTTTTCTTCTCAGGGCTTACATTTCCGATACAGTACATTCTTGATGAATCCGAAAAATATCCGTTTAAAATTGTAGAACAGTCTACATTTATGATGTCACCATCCTTTAAGATGACGTCCTTTGAAGGAAATCCGTGACAAACCTGCTCATTTACCGATGTACATACGCTGTAAGGATAACCCTCATAGTTGAGTGGTGCAGGGATGCCACCCATGCTGGTGGTCATATCATAGACTATTTTATCAATCTCTGCTGTGTTCATACCCTCGTGGATATGTTCTCCTATGTAGTCGAGCACTGCGACATTTATCTTGGCGCTCTCCTTGATTCCCGCTATCTGGTCAGGTGTCTTGATGATTGAATGGCTCGGTATCTTATGATGTGCCTCAGCAAGCTTTTCAAGCTTCATATCAAATGCCGCATGACAGGTCTTATATTTCTTTCCGCTGCCACACCAGCAAGGGTCATTTCTTCCAATTTTTGTTGACATAAAATCTTCTTTCTAGTGATCAAGAGTAACGTTTCCCATATCGACTCTTTTCCACACTTTTTCTTTTATTTTATAGTTATTTTTCTCCAGCAGCTTCTCATATCTGCCTCCCGAGAAATCATAATCCGTTATATCGGCATTGTCAAGCCCTGCATATATTTCCTGATATTTCCGGGCTATTGCAGACTTTTCCATGGACGAGTAAATGTCACTTTTTTCGACTCCAAGCTTCTTTGCACCATCTATATCAGACAAATCATACCAGAAGTCCTTCTCTGAGTTTTTCAAAGCCTCTTTCTCGTCGTCAGTAAGTGTAATGCTCTCTTTTTTTGCCATCTCATAAAAAAGCTCATCGTGAATGGCCATGGACATAGCTGCTTTACGCGCTGTAACACGGACAAATTCACCGTTTGTGTGGATATTCCAATACTTGTTTGGATTATCGGAATCATACACAAGGGCCTGCTTCTCGACATTCATCTCCTCAAATGCCACATAAAATGCCATATCGCGCAATGTCAGCTCTTTCCCATTCACGGTAACAGCCACGTCATCCAGATGCTCATTGTATACAATATTCTGCTTCATATCATGATAATTATATGCATACACGCCGGCTATGACAGCCAGCACAGCAAGTATAATTGTTGTGATGTGTTTTCTTATTTTGCGCAAAGCTTTGCAACCACCTGATTTATGACCTTTCCGTCAGCCTTGCCCTTGAAATGCGGCATGACTGCCTTCATTATCTGTCCTTTGTTTCCTGTTGCGATCACATCCGAAAACTGCTCTGTGAGCTCCTTTTCTACCTCTTCTGCCGACATCATTGCAGGAGCGTACTCCTCAAAGATTGCATATCTAGTATTGTACTCATCAAGCAGATCTGTTCTTGTTGCAGGGCATGTGTCAATCTGCTCCTTCACAGACTTCATTTCCTTAAGGATGACCTTGTTGACAAGCTCCTCCGGTATATTGTCTCTGCAGCCCTCATCTATTGCCGCCTTTTTGGCTGCCGATACAAGTGAGGATATAGCATCCTTTCTTACCTTGTCTCTTGCTTTCATTGCTGCAATCATGTCTTTTTGTAATTGTTCCATCTGCATGGCTTGTTCCTCCTGCTTTTCTTACTTTATTTACAGGCTTGCTAGTTCGTTTTGTGCGAATTGGTGCCGTCTGCTTCTATAATACACCTTATATGCGAAAATTGCTATCGTTTATTGCAATGAGTTTGTTTCATGAAAAAAAGAGCCGGTAAGTATAATAAATATACTTATCGGCTCCTAATCATCCTATACAAGACGTCGTATAGCAAGTATTGTATGACACTGCACGCTTCTGTTTGCCGTGATTCCTGCCTTTGTGGACTGTGCCTCCACTATCACACCACCACCTGCATATATAGCTACATGTCCCGGATATACCACTACGTCTCCCGGCTGTATATTATCGAAGGATACGGCCTGTCCCACAGACTTAAATGCCTGTGAATATCTCGGTGTGCTGATACCAAAATGTTCATATACCTCATGCACAAAGCCCGAACAGTCTACACCGTTTGTAAGACTGTTTCCCGCCCATACATATGGATTGCCCACAAACTGCATAGCGTATGATACTACAGAGCTTCCTGAAACTCCTGTTGAAGCACTCGGGTTCTTTCCACCGCCTGATGCATAATCACTGGCAATGCTTCCGCCCTTACCGGCTCCGCCACCATCATAGCTTGAACTGCCTGATGAGCTGTTCGCTCTGGCAGCAGCGGCAGCCGCTGCTTCCTGCTCCTGAATGATCTTGCCCTGTGCCGTAATGATATTCTGATAATTGTCTGCCTGCTGCTGTGCCTGAGCTATCTGGCTTGCATACTGCTCCTTCTGGTTTTCAAGGGCTACTATAGCCGCCTCGACATCTGCCTGCTGCTTCTCATAGTCATCCTGCATG
>ERZ791868.757-NODE-757-length-22227-cov-2.182076_pt1 | contig 22227 bp, 17 predicted proteins | sample MGYA00510281_ERZ791868 | MGnify/ENA primary metagenome ERZ791868 (study PRJEB30046, sample SAMN00792046) | human gut metagenome | study: EMG produced TPA metagenomics assembly of the A metagenome-wide association study of gut microbiota in type 2... | reverse complement strand
AAGCTGGGGCGTGTTGATAAAGGAGATGGTTTTCTAGATACATATCAACTTGAAAGAGAAAGGGGAATTACGATTTTCTCTAAACAAGCTCAACTCTCTATCGGAGATTTAAAAATTACACTTTTGGATACTCCCGGACATGTAGATTTTTCAGCAGAGATGGAGCGGACACTCCAAGTATTGGATTATGCAATTCTTGTTATTAACGGAGCGGATGGCATTCAGGGACATACCGAAACCTTGTGGAGATTATTGGAACGTTACCAAATTCCTGTTTTCCTATTTATAAATAAAATGGACCAGGCAGGAACGAACAAAGATAAACTTATAAAAGAATTAAAAAAGCGATTAAATGAAAACTGTGTAGATTTCAGTTCCTCAGATATAGATGGGTTTAATGAATCTATAGCAGTATGTAATGAATATGTATTAGAGGATTTTCTGGAAAACGGAACAATTGAGACAGAACAAATTTCCAAAATGATTAAAAGAAGAGAACTGTTTCCATGTTACTTTGGATCTGCTTTGAAGATAATAGGTGTAGATGAGTTTATGCAAGGCATTGTAGAATATTCAGAATCAGTCGAGCTGTCAGATACTTCAACACAGCAGTTTGGTGCGAAAGTATATAAAATAAGCAGAGATGAACAAGGAAATCGACTTACATATATCAAAGTGACAAGTGGAAATATTAAAGTAAAAGATTTGCTGACAGGACAAAACAAACAAAAAGACGATAGGTGGGAAGAAAAAATAAACCAGATTCGTATTTATTCTGGCGCAAAATATGAAACCGTAAATCAGGCAGATAAAGGGACAATATGTGCAATTACAGGTCTTACTCAGACTTACCCGGGGGAAGGACTGGGAATAGAAAAGGATTCTGATATCCCGATTCTAGAACCTGTACTTACTTATCAAATTCTGCTGCCAGAGGATTGCGAAGTACATTCTATGTTGGAAAAACTTCGTCAATTAGAAGAGGAAGAGCCTTTATTACATATTATATGGAATGAAAAGTTGGGAGAAATCTATGCTCAATTGATGGGGGAAGTTCAGATTGAGGTGTTAAAAAGTTTAATATGGGAACGCTTTCATGTACGAGTGGAATTTGGCGTAGGAAATATTGTATATAAGGAAACAATTCGTCAATCCGTAGAAGGTGTTGGTCATTTTGAACCTTTAAGACATTATGCTGAAGTACACTTACTTTTGGAACCTGCAGAATCCGGAAGTGGATTACATTTTTTTACAAATTGTAGTCAGGATGAACTTGATTTAAACTGGCAACGACTAATTTTAACTCATCTTGAAGAGAAAGAGCATTGTGGTGTATTGACTGGTTCAGCAATTACTGACATGCATATTACATTAATAGCAGGTAGAGCACACCAGAAACATACAGAAGGAGGAGATTTTAGGCAGGCCACTTATCGTGCGGTGCGTCAAGGATTAAAAAAAGCTGAGAATGTTTTGCTTGAGCCCTATTATAGCTATAGATTAGAAATTCCAGCGGATATGGTCGGACGTGCAATGACAGATATTCAGCGAATGAATGGAACTTTTGACAGTCCAATGCTAGATGATGATATGGCAATTCTTAAAGGAAGTGCACCTGTTGTGACGATGCGTGATTATCAGACAGAAGTGATCAGCTATACAAAAGGGCGTGGACGTTTATCTTGTACTTTGGAAGGATATAAACCATGTCACAATCAAGAAGAAGTAGTAAAAGAAGTTGGATATGACTCAGAACGAGATTTAGACAATCCGACCGGTTCAGTATTTTGCGCACATGGAGCCGGGTTTGTTGTAAAATGGGATGAAGTAGAAAATTATATGCATCTGCAAAGCACTCTGGAATCAAAGGAATCTGTGGATGAAGAACTGATTTTCCCGACTGCGGCGGCACGTCGTGCATCGACATATCTGGAAATGACAGAAGAAGATCAAAAAGAGCTTGATGCGATGGTAGAAGCTTCACGGCGAAAAAGAGAAGCTGCACGGAAAAGTTATGCTTATCGAAAAGATTTTTCAAATGAGAAAATATCAGCAAATAGCAGTACAAAATCGTATTCTAATAAGAAGAAACAAAAGGAATATTTATTAGTAGATGGATACAATATTATATTTGCATGGGAAGAACTCAATGAACTGGCACAAGTAAATATGGATGCTGCCAGAGGGTGTTTACAAGATGTGTTGTGCAATTATCAAGGGATCAAAAAATGTGAATTAATATTAGTATTTGATGCTTATAAAGTAGAAGGTTTTCCTGGTGAAATACAGAAATATCATAATATACATGTTGTGTATACAAAAGAAGCTGAAACTGCAGATCAATATATTGAGAAAGTAGCTCATGAAATTGGAAGAAAATATCTTGTCACCGTTGCCACTTCAGATGGCACAGAACAAGTGATTATAAGAGGACAAGGCTGCCATCTCTTGTCTGCGAAAGAGTTAAAAGAAGAGGTTGAATTTGCTAATAAAGAATTAAGACAATATTATTCTGAAGAAACATCCCTCGAGAGAAACTATTTGTTTCAATATCTGGATAAAGATACAGCCAGGCAAATGGAAGATGTTCGATTGGGAATCAATATTTCAGGACAAAAAAAGAAAAAATAATACAACTACTTGACAAATAGAGAAATGTGAGTAAGAATTTGTAAGAGTAGAATTTAACAGAGTAAAGTGCAAAAGAAAAATATAATATAGAAGGAATGGATGGTGGGAATCCACAAACGGAGAATTAGTATGGATAGAAAGCAAATACTGAATGAGAAAAATCGAATAGTAATTAAAGTTGGGACAACAACAATTACTTATGAAGAAACAGGCAATATAAACCTGGATAAATTGGAAAAATTTGTAAGAGTATTAATTAATTTGAGGAATAAAGGAAAAGAAGTAATCGTTGTATCTTCCGGTGCAGTCGGAGTTGGTCGAAAGGCACTTGGTATGGAACACAAGCCTGAAACGGAGGCAGCAAAGCAAGCTTGTGCTGCAGTAGGACAAGGAAGATTAATGATGATTTATGAAAAATTATTTAACGAATATAGCCAACTGACAGCACAGGTTCTGTTGACGAAAGAATCTATCACAAATAAAGAATGTCGAAAGAATGCAAGGCAAACCTTTGATGAATTACTTCGAATGAATGTTGTACCAATCGTAAATGAAAATGATGCTATTTCAGTAGACGAGCTGGCATATGGCAATTTTGGTGATAACGACACACTTGCAGCAAATGTATCGGAACTTGTTGATGCAGATTTATTAATTCTTATGTCTGATATTGAGGGAATGTATACAGCGGATCCGAAAAAGAATCAGAATGCAAGATTTATTCATACAGTAGTCGAAATTGATGAATCATTGGAAGCAATGGCAGGAGGTTCTGCAAGTGATTTTGGGACCGGAGGTATGATGACGAAGGTAAATGCAGCTAAAATTGCAACCAGTGCCGGAGCAGATATGATTATCGCAAATGGGGATAATATTTATGCAATTAATGATATTATGGCAGGAAAAAAAATAGGAACACTTTTTCTATCAAAAGAGCATGGAAAACAGATGGAAAATGAACTCGCTCCGGAAAGAGCGAAGTTTCGTCGGCAAGTAAAGAATCTTAAGAAATCAGAAGGAAAATCAGAGGAGCATAAAACTACAGAATTCATTCAAAATGAAGAGCATTTGGCAGGAGGTAATGATGGAAAATTATATGGAAATACTTGGTAGACGTGCAAAATCCGCATCAAGAGAAGGAGCTAAATTAGGAACAGCTGCAAAAAACCGAGGACTTATTACTGTAGCAGAAGAATTGATTCGACAAAAAGTATATTTGTTAGAAGAAAATGCAAAAGATATAAAAGCGGCAAAAGAAAAAGGCGTAAAGGAATCTTTAATAGATCGCTTGCAGTTAACTGAATCGAGAATAAAAGCAATGGCAGAAGGTTTGTGCCAGGTTGCGGCATTAGAAGACCCTATCGGAGAAGTTTTAGGCATGAAAACACGATTAAACGGACTTCAAATTGGAAAGAAAAGAGTGCCTCTTGGAGTTGTCGGAATTATTTATGAATCTCGGCCAAATGTGACAGCCGATGCATTTGGTTTATGCTTTAAAACTGGAAATGCGGTGATTCTTCGAGGCGGAAGTGATGCAATTCATTCGAATCTCGCAATTGTAAAGGTAATTAAAGAAGGATTGATGAAAGAAAAACTGCCACAGGATTTGATTTTATTTGTCGAAGATACAAGTCGAGAAGTTGTTTCAGATATGATGAAATTACATGGTATGATTGATGTATTGATTCCGCGTGGTGGTGCCGGATTAATAGCAAATGTTGTTAATAACAGCACTGTTCCCGTTATCGAAACAGGAACAGGAAATTGTCATATATATGTAGATGAGAGTGCTGATTTAAATATGGCAACAGAGATCATCGAAAATGCAAAAACTCAGCGAATGGGTGTATGTAATGCATGTGAATCACTTGTGATCCATGAGAAAGTTGCAGATCTTGCTGTCCCGCAAATTGTGCAATGCCTAAAAAATCATGGTGTTGAAGTACGTGGAGATGAGCGTGCACAAAAAATCAGTGATGATATTTGGCCGGCGACAGAAGAAGATTGGGGAACAGAATATCTTGATGCTATAATTTCAATGAAGATTGTGGATTCATTGGGTCAGGCAATTGAGCATATTAACCATTACAATACAGGACATTCAGAGGCAATTATTACACAGAATTATGAACATGCATTACAATTCCAAAATGAAATTGATGCTGCTGCTGTTTATGTGAATGCATCCACAAGATTTACAGATGGATTTGAGTTTGGATTTGGAGCAGAAATTGGAATCAGTACACAAAAATTGCATGCACGTGGGCCTATGGGACTAGAAGCATTAACTACAACAAAATATATTATTTTCGGAAATGGACAAATTCGAAAATAGCGAAAAACAAAGGGGGAAAGTTAGATTTATTGTTTTGTTATTATATATAAAACAATAAATCTGATTTTCCCTCTTGCATATTATACATAATAGGTGTATACTTATGCACAAATTCAAAATAAATATGCATATAATAATGTTTTCATTTGATAGGCAATGAGGCAAGAGATAAATATCTGAACATTATAGGATAAAGGAAGGAAGGTTGATCCATGATAAAAGTAGGAATTATTGGTGCAACAGGATACGCAGGCGGAGAATTAGTTCGAATTTTGACAGGACATAAAGAAGCAGAGATTAAATGGTTTGGTTCAAGAAGTTACATTGATCAAAAATATGCGTCTGTTTATCAAAATATGTTTCAGATTGTTGATGCAACTTGTATGGATGATAATATGGATGAACTTGCAAAGCAGGTCGATGTTATTTTTACAGCAACACCACAAGGCTTATGTGCATCATTAGTAAATGAAAACATACTTTCAAAAGTAAAAATTATTGATTTAAGTGCAGATTTCCGAATCAAAGATGTTGCTACGTATGAAAAATGGTATGGAATCGAGCATAAAAGCCCACAATTTATTGAAGAAGCAGTATATGGGCTTTGTGAAATTAATCGAGAAGACGTCAAAAATGCAAGACTGGTAGCAAATCCAGGATGTTATACAACATGTTCCATTTTAACTGCTTACCCACTTGCAAAAGAGGGAATTATTGATATGAGCACATTAATCATAGATGCAAAATCTGGAACATCTGGTGCAGGAAGAAGCGCAAAAGTTGCAAATCTATATTGTGAAGTTAATGAAAATATGAAAGCCTATGGCGTTGCAACGCATAGACATACACCTGAGATAGAAGAACAGCTTGGATATGCATCTGGTGAGAATGTTGTCTTGAATTTCACACCGCATCTTGTTCCAATGAATCGTGGGATTCTTGCAACAGAGTATGCAAAATTAACAAAAGATGTAACCTATGATGAAGTGAAGGCAATATATGATAAATATTATGCAAATGAAAAGTTTATCCGAGTGTTGGAAAAAGATGTATGCCCTGAAACAAAATGGGTAGAAGGAAGCAATTATGTAGATATTAATTTCAAAATTGATCCGCGAACAAACAGAATTATTATGATGGGAGCAATAGATAATCTGGTAAAGGGAGCCGCTGGACAGGCGGTTCAGAATATGAACCTGATGTTTGGTTTAAAAGAGTCAGAAGGACTGGAACTTGTCCCAATGTTTCCATAGGAGGTACGAAGATGATGATCCGCACAATGACAATAGAAGATTTTGATCAGGTTCATGCACTTTGGATGACAATTAAAGGTTTTGGAATACGAAGTATTGATGATTCAAAAGAAGGGGTAGAACGTTTTTTAAAACGTAACCCGACTACAAGTGTCGTAGCAGAAATAGATAACAAAATCGTGGGTAGTATTTTATGCGGACACGATGGACGACGTGGTTGTTTTTATCATGTTTGCGTGGATGAAAAATATCGTCGCCACGGTATTGGAAAAGCAATGGTTGTATATGCTATGCAGGCTTTAAAAAGGGAGAAGATTAATAAAGTCTCATTGATTGCATTTACTGTTAATGATATAGGAAATGCATTTTGGAATACGATAGAGTGGACTGAACGAAAAGATTTAAATTATTATGAATTTGTATTAAATGAAGAAAATATAACGGCATTCAATGAACAGTAAATGCACTTATATATGAGGAGGAAGATACATGAAGATTATAGATGGCGGTGTAACATCTGCAAAAGGTTTTGAAGCAGCTTCTGCAGCAGCAGGAATTAAATATCAAGGAAGAACAGATATGGCTATGATCTATAGTAAAAAGCCATGTAAAACAGCAGGTGCATTTACAACAAATCTGGTAAAGGCAGCTCCGGTTATCTGGGATAAAACGGTTGTGGAAAGCGGTGTAAAATCACATGTTGTTGTTGTCAATTCAGGAATTGCAAATGCATGTACCGGCGAAGAAGGTCTCCGCTATTGCAGTGAAACAGCTAAAAAAGCTTCAGAGGTTATGGGCGTCGATGCAAATGGAGTTCTGATTGGTTCTACCGGAGTTATAGGAATGCAGATGCCGATGGATAAAGTAACTGCAGGGATTGAAAAACTTGCGGATACAAAACAGGCTACTCGAGAGGCAGGACATTTGGCAGCAAAAGCAATTATGACGACAGATACAAAAGAAAAAGAGATTGCAGTCACAATTGAAATTGGTGGAAAAACAGTCACAGTCGGTGGCATGGCAAAAGGTTCTGGTATGATTCATCCTAATATGTGTACAATGCTATCTTACATTACAACAGACGCTGCTATTACCAAAAAAGCCCTGGTAAAGGCATTAAAGACAGATGTAAAAGATACCTACAATATGATTTCTGTAGATGGAGATACATCTACAAACGATACCGTTCTTGTACTTGCAAATGGAATGGCAAAGAATCCAAAAATCCATTGTGGTACAGCAGAGTATCAGTTGTTTTTAGAAGCTCTCCATTTTGTAAATGAAACCCTTGCAAAGAAAATGGCTGGTGACGGAGAAGGCGCCACAGCATTATTTGAAGTCAAAATAGTTGGTGCAAAATCAAAAAAACAGGCAAAGGTACTTGCAAAATCTGTTGTATGTTCGAATCTGACAAAAACAGCTATTGCAGGACATGATGCAAACTGGGGAAGAATCTTATGTGCAATGGGATATTCCGGTGAAAATTTTGAACAGGATAAGGTTGACTTGTTCTTTGAAAGTGCAGCAGGAAAGATTCAGCTTATCAAGGATGGCGTAGGACTTGATTTTGATGAAGAAAAAGCGACCATGATTCTTTCTGAGCCGGAAGTAACCGCAATTGCAGACTTAAAAGAAGGAAATGAACAAGCAACAGCCTGGGGCTGCGACTTAACACATGGTTACATAGACATCAATGCAGATTACAGAAGCTAAAAGGAGAGAAACCACTATGAATGAAAATATGAATCAGTATTTGGAAAAAGCAAGCGTATTAATTGAAGCCCTTCCATATATCCAACGTTTTAACCGTAAGATCATTGTGATTAAGTATGGCGGAAGTGCAATGGTAGATGAAGAATTGAAAAAGAAAGTAATCGAAGATGTTACACTTTTAAAATTAGTTGGTTTCAAACCGATCATTGTACATGGTGGGGGAAAAGAAATCAGTAAATGGGTCGGAAAAGTAGGAATGGAGCCTAAATTTATCAATGGATTACGTGTGACTGATGAAGATACAATGGAAGTAGCTGAAATGGTTCTTGGAAAGGTAAACAAAAGTCTTGTTCAGCTTGTCGAAGAACTTGGCGTACGTGCAATTGGAATCAGTGGCAAAGATGGCGGTCTTTTAAAAGTAGAAAAGAAATATTCAAATGGAGAGGATATTGGATTTGTCGGTGATGTTAAAAAAGTAAATGCTGACATCTTATACGATCTTTTAGAAAAAGACTTTCTTCCAATCATCTGTCCGATTGGTCTGGATGATGAATACAATACATATAACATTAATGCCGATGATGCCGCATGTGCAATAGCTCGTGCTGTCAAAGCTGAAAAACTGGCATTTTTAACAGATATTGAAGGTGTTTATAAAAATCCTGAGGATCCTAAAACATTGATATCTGAATTAACAGTAAAAGAAGCAAAAAAATTAATCTCTGATGGATATATCGGAGGTGGTATGCTTCCGAAATTAAATAACTGTATTGAAGCAATTGAAAATGGTGTATCCCGAGTACATATTTTAGACGGAAGAATTCCACACTGTGTTCTTCTTGAAATATTTACGAATAAAGGAATTGGCACAGCTATTTTGGATGGGGAGGAAAGCAAGTATTATCATGGTGAACAATAAAATAACAGAAGCAGAAGAAAATCTTTTACATGTATATAATCGTTTTCCAATCGTATTAGATCACGGAGAAGACGTTTATTTATATGATGCAGAGGGTAAAAAATATCTGGATTTTGCTGCAGGAATTGCAGTTTGTGGTCTTGGATATAGTAATAAAGAATTGAAAGACGCCTTAAAAAAACAAATAGATTTGTTATGCCATACGTCTAACTTATATTTCCATGAAAGTTGTGGTGAAGCTGCAAAGAAATTAAATGAAATTTCCGAAATGGATCGTGTGTTTTTCACTAACAGTGGAACAGAGGCAATTGAAGGAGCTTTAAAATCCGCACGAAAATATGCATATACAAAAGAATCGGGAAGATATGAAATCATAGCAATGCAGAATTCTTTCCATGGACGTTCCATAGGAGCAGTTTCGGTGACAGGGACCAAACATTATCGCACCCCATTTGAACCATTGCTTCCAGGTGTTAAATTTGCAGAATATAACAATCTGGAAAGCGTTAAAGCTTTGGTAAATGATAAAACATGTGCGATCATTCTTGAACCGCTGCAGGGAGAAGGCGGAATTTATCCGGCAACAAAAGAATTTATGGAGGGAATTCGTGAACTTTGTAGTAAAAATGATATTTTGATGATCTGCGATGAAATTCAATGTGGAATGGCAAGAACAGGATATATGTTTGCATGGCAGGAATATAACGTTAAACCGGATATCATGACAATGGCGAAAGCAATTGGAAATGGGATACCGGTGGGGGCATTTGCAATGACTGAGGAAGTTGCAAAATATTCCATGGAGGCAGGAGACCATGGTTCGACCTATGGTGGAAATCCACTTGCCTGTACAGCTGTAAAAACAGTTATTGATATTTTCCAGAAAGAACAGATTGTTGATCATGTAAAGGAAATGGGAGAATATCTTTCAATTTGTCTGGAAAAATTAGTCCAAAAATATGACTTTGTAAAAGAATGCAGAGGAAAAGGATTGATTCAGGGGATTGAGTTAACAAAACCAGCCGGAGATATAATAACGAAAGCTCACGAAGCTGGACTATTAATTATCACAGCAAAGGGAAATACAATTCGTTTTGTACCGCCTCTTATAATTACAAAAGAACAGATAGATGAAATGATTGAAAAATTAGAAATCGCATTTGCAAAATAGTGCATAAAAACCAATTATCAGGACATACCATGTAAGAAAGAAGATGGTGGAGGTATGTTTTTAATGATTGGTTTTTTAATTGCGTTATTGTCAGGAGCCTTAATGAGTGTACAAGGTGTATTTAACACCAAAGTAACGGAAACTACAGGGATGTGGGTTTCTAATGCATGGGTGCAATTAACAGCATTTCTTGTATGTATTCTAGGCTGGCTTATTGCAGGAAAGGATGATATTCTGTCAATCGGAAAAGTTGAGCCTAGATATCTCTTGCTTGGAGGTGTGATTGGAGCAGGTATAACATTGACAGTTATAAAAAGTATGGATGCATTAGGACCGGCTAAGGCCGCACTTCTGATTGTAATCGCACAATTGTTCGTTGCATATTTAATAGAAATATTAGGACTGTTTGGGGTGGATAAAGAACCCTTCAGCTGGCGGAAAACAGGAGGATTAGTTTTAGCTTTGATAGGAATTTCCATTTTTCAATGGAAATAAAAATCGTAAATAGAAATAAAAATGAAATTGCTATTGTAATTTGTTTTCTGATTAGATACAATATTACTATCTGACATAAAGGGGCTTACGGCATTAACGTAAGGAGAAAATATGAAAGTCAGAAATTTATGGAAACGACAATTACTAATTACTTTCTGCATATTTGTATTCTGTTTTGGGACGGGATGCGAGCAAAAAGGAGAATCTTTTCAAGAAGTTACACTTCAAGAGACAGAACAATCTTTAAATGAAACTGAAAAGAATAAGGAAACAGAAGAAATCCATGACACGCCAAAAACAACATCTATTTATGTCTATGTATGTGGTGCTGTAAATAACACGGGAGTGTATGAATTAAAAAAAGATGCCCGCATATACGAAGCAATTGACTGTGCAGGCGGATTACGTGAGGATGCAGCGCTTTCTGCAGTCAATCAGGCAGAGTATGTAAGTGACGGACAACAAATTTATATTCCGACACAGGAAGAGTATAATGCAGGTAGTTTTTCCGAAATGACGACTTCATCATCGACGGATTCTTCTGATGGAAAGGTACATCTGAATACAGCGACAAAAGATGAGCTAAAAACGTTATCCGGCATTGGAGAGTCCAGAGCAGAAAGCATTTTGGCATATCGTGATTCACATGGTGCTTTTCAGAGTATTGAAGAGTTGATGAATGTAGAGGGAATCAAGGAAGGTATCTATGAAAAAATTAAAGATCAGATAGCATTATAGGAAACAGGATAATAATACATTTTGCAATATAAGAAAGCAGAATAAGACAGGAAGTAAAAGGAAAGAGTAGAAGTAGAATGAGCAAGAAAAAAATCTTAGTAGTTGATGACGAAAAGTTAATTGTAAAAGGAATCCGTTTTAGCCTGGAACAGGATGGAATGGAAGTAGACTGTGCATATGATGGTGCAGAAGCGCTGGAATATGCAAAAAATTGTGAATATGATCTGGTTCTGCTGGATGTAATGCTTCCGAAGCTTGATGGATTTCAAGTATGTCAGCAGATTCGTGAATTTTCGGATATGCCGATTGTTATGCTGACTGCAAAAAGTGAAGACATGGATAAAATTCTTGGGTTAGAATATGGTGCCGATGATTATATTACAAAACCGTTTAATATTCTGGAAGTAAAAGCAAGAATTAAAGCCATTATGCGACGGACATCAAAAAGAGAAGAACCTGCTCCGAAAACTCTATTAGTAAAGGGAACTATGAAAATAGATTGCGAAAGCAGAAGAGTATTTATCGGTGAACGCGAGATTAATCTTACAGCAAAAGAATTTGATGTGTTAGAATTACTCGCGATGAATCCAAATAAAGTATACAGTAGGGAAAATTTATTAAACTTAATTTGGGGAGCAGATTATCCGGGAGATGCAAGAACAGTAGATGTACATATCCGTAGACTACGTGAGAAGATTGAAAAGAATCCAAGCGAGCCGCAATACGTACATACAAAGTGGGGAGTTGGTTATTATTTCCAAGGGTAGATTTCGAAACAAACTAAAAGAAAAAGTAATAAAAAGTCTGAGATTTCGTATTATTCTAATCATTGTATGTGCAGGTCTTATACCATGTACAGTCGCACATATAGCAATTATTAAGGCATACGAATCGCGTGCAGTATCTCTGCAAACAGCAGAGATACAGAATCAGTGCACGATTCTTTGTGATCAATTGAACAATTATAATTATCTTGAGGATAATTCATCCGAAGTAATCAATGCAAATTTAACCCAGCTTACCAATATTTATAATGGACGAGTTATGCTTGTAAACGCAGAATTAAAGGTCATGACGGATACATATGCATTAGACGAAGGTAAAATTATTGTATCAGAAAATGTAATTCGCTGTTTAAAAGGTGAGAGTACAAATTATTATGATAAAAAAAATCATTTTATAGAGGTAACATCTCCGATTACAGATAAAAATACCGGAAAAGCCGTTGGGGTGATGCTTGCAAGTGTTTCTACGGATTCAATCGAGGACAGCCTGCATATCTTTCATACAAAAGGCGGCGCAATCATAGGAATGATCATGACGATCGTTATTGCATTGGCGATTTTATTAGCAGATTGTATTGTAAGACCGCTTAGAAAAATTGCAGCCGATATTGAAGGAGTAACAGAAGGCTATGTTGTAGAAGTATTGCATGAAAATACGTTTACAGAAACTAAGGATATATCCGATGCTTTTAACAAAATGTTAGGTCGGATGAAAGTACTTGATGATTCAAGAGAAGAATTTGTATCTAATGTCTCACATGAATTAAAAACACCATTAGCATCGATGAAAGTGCTGGCAGATTCCCTTGTTACACAAGAACAGGTCCCTATTGAACTGTATCAGGAATTTATGGAAGATATTGCAAAAGAGATTGATCGTGAAAATGATATTATCAATGATCTTTTAACTTTGGTTAAAATGGATAAAACGGCACAGAATTTAAATATTTCACAAGTAAATGTAAATGACCTGCTTGAGTTGATTTTAAAACGACTTCGACCAATTGCTGAAAAGAAGCAGATTGAGATTGTTTTAGAAAGTTTTCGTCCAGTGACAGCAGAAATTGATGAAGTAAAAATGACACTTGCAATATCGAATCTGGTAGAAAATGCGATTAAATACAACTATGATGAAGGCTGGGTTCATGTTTCACTGAATGCAGATCACAAATATTTTTATGTAAAGGTATCAGATTCAGGAATTGGAATTCCAAAAGAAGATCAAGATCATATTTTTGAAAGATTTTATCGTGTAGATAAGTCTCATTCCAGAGAGATTGGAGGGACAGGTCTTGGTCTTGCAATTACACGAAATGCTGTTATTATGCATCGAGGATCAATTAAAGTTTACAGCGATCCGGAAGAAGGTACAACATTTACGGTTCGAGTTCCGCTTATATATGTTTCTACTTGACAGATGTAAAAATTGACAGGGAGGATTTTATGGTGAAAAAAAATAAGGCATATATCACAGTTCTCCTGTTTGCTTTATGTATGTTGTGCGGATGTGCTAAACGTACAGAGGTAAAAAATGATGATTCGTTCATATACAGTGTAAACGGGGAACGAAATGGATTAGTAAAAATCAATTATGATTTTCCGGGAAAAACGACTGAAGAACAAGTGAATAATGTTATAAAAGAATTACAAAAACCAGCTGAAGAAATTAATTATTCCACTACAATTCCTGAACAGATAAAAATACAACAATGTGAAATTCGACATATGATTGTTTATATAGATTTAAATGATGATTATTTGAAATTACCGGTTGTAGAACAAGAATTAATTCTTGCATCACTGGCACAATCTATAGTAAAAATCCCTAAAATCAGTGGTATTTACATTACAATTGATGGAGAGGAATTGAAAGATGATAAGGGAAATCCGACAGGAATTATAAATGAGGACGACTTTGTCCAAAATAATGGTAGTTCATTGAGCTCATATGAAGAGACGGAGCTTACATTATATTTTGCAAATGAATCAGGAGATAAACTTGTAAAGCAAAATGAACAAGTAAAATATAGTACAAATACTTCAAGAGAAAAACTAATTGTAGAGAAACTGATGCATGGTCCTCAGGATGAGACTGCTCATCCGACAATATCTTCTACTTGTACATTATTAAGTGTGACAGTAAAAGATAATATTTGCTATGTGAATTTTGATTCAGAATTTATGTCGAGTGCACACGACATAAAACCGGAAATAACAATTTATTCCATTGTAAATTCGCTGATTGAGGGAACAGCGGTAAATAAGGTACAAATTATGGTAAATGGTGAAAAAAATGTTTTATACATGAATACAATTGATTTGTCTCAACCATTACAACAGGATTTGGACTTAATACAACATGCGGAAGAATAAAAATGTTCAAAAGACCCTGCTGTCTTTTAGCGATAGCTATTCTTTTAATTCAACTTGTTTTGGTAGGATGGTTTCAAATATCCAGAGATTTGAAACCATCCTATTTAGAACAAAATTATCTGGAAAATGAAAATGTAATAATTGAAGGGAAAGTATATGACATAGACAAACGTACTTCTTATTCTGTTTATTATCTAAAAGATATACAGGTATATCGAAAAAGCACCTGGGTAAAAATAAAACGCGAAAGAGTTCTTGTAAATGTAAAAGATTCCGATTCAATTATGGTTGGAAATATTATTCAGGTAGTTGGGAAAATATATTTTTTTCAAGGAAACCGGAATCCCGGAAATTTTAATCAAAAATTCTATTATCAAAAGCAACACATCCCTGCACAAATCTGGTCTACCAAAATCCACATAAATAATCAAAAAACTGACCATTTGAAAGAGAAACTGTTTGAAATCAGAGAATCTATAAAAAATATGTTGTTGCATAGTCTTGGGAAAGATGCCGGAAACAGTATGGCGGCAATATTACTTGGGGATAAAAAAGATTTAGATCAAACTATAAAACAATTATATCAAAAAGGGGGAATTGGACACATTCTTGCAATATCCGGTTTGCATATGTCTTTTATAGGAATCGGGATGTATCAAGTGTTAAGAAGATTAGGACTCAGTTTTTCGGCTTCGGGAATAATCGGAATACTCTTTTTGCTTTTATATACGATGATGATTGGAATCGGAGTATCTAGTCTTCGAGCTATCATTATGTACATTGTACGAATGGGAGCAGAAATTTTAGGAAGAGATTACGATTTATTAACTTCTCTGTCAATTGCCACTGTAGTAATTGTTTTATGGCAGCCGTTATATTTGTTTGATGCAGGATTTTTATTTTCATTTGGTGCAGTTTTAGCGATGATATTAATAAATCCGCTTCTTGAACAAACTTCATGCATACCTAAAATATTCTGTCCTGGAATTGCTATTCAAGTAATGCTTCTTCCAATGACAATGTATTACTATTTTGAAATCCCTACATGGTCAGTGCTAACAAATATAATTGTAATTCCTTGTATGTCGATTTTAATTGGAGTTGGGATTGTAGGCATATTACTTTTATTTATTTTTTATCCAATTGGTAACTTGATTTTACAACTTTGTAAGGCTATTTTATGGGGATATGAAAAATTGTGTATGTTTATGATAGATGTTCCGTTTGGCAGGATTGTGACAGGAAAACCCTCAATATGGATAATGCTGGCATATTATACAGTATTATTGATAAGTTATTTTATATGGAAATATTGGGATATTCAGTCCGAAAAGCAGAAATATAAATCCAAAAGCAGAAAAGATCTTATAGAAACAGAAAAAAAAGAAAGCCAAAGAATTTGTTTGAAAAGCAGATATTTTGCTATAAGAAGTGTAGTTTGTATAATTGCATTATGTGGAATTGTTTGTCTGTCCTACCGTAAAAAAGGAAATTTGGAAATTACGATATTGGATGTCGGACAAGGGGATGGCATTTTTATCCGCACCCCAAACGGGACTAACTGTCTTGTAGATGGAGGCAGCACAGATGTATCACAAGTAGGTCTTTATCGTCTGATTCCTTTTTTGGAATCAAAAGGTGTTGGATGTTTAGATTATATTTTCATATCTCACGGTGATGAAGATCATATAAACGGAGTTAAAGAAATGTTAGAAAGCCAGAAATTAAATATAAAAATAAAAGCGCTGGTATTGCCTGTAAAGGAAGTATGGGATGACAAACTAAAAGATTTATCCGCGACGGCAGAAGAAAACCGCACCAAAGTAATCATAATGTCAGCGGGGCATCAATTCGTAGAATATAAAAAAGATATACCATTCACATTAACATGTATTGGACCGGTAAAAAATTATAGTGGTGAAAATGGGAATGCAGCATCGATGGTTTTAGATTTAAAATTTGATGACTTCGATATGCTGTTTACTGGAGATTTGGAAGGAGAAGGGGAAACGCAATTAATCGAGAGCGGAAGCTTAAGGAAGTATGATATATTAAAAGTTGCACATCATGGTTCGAGAAATTCTACACCTAAAAAATTTCTGGAAATAACTTCTCCTTTGGTTGTGTTAATTTCAGCAGGAGTAAATAATCGATATGGGCATCCACATCAAGAAACTCTTGAACGATTAAATAAGCAAAAATGTACTATCTATAATACACAACATCAAGGGGCAATACATATAAAAACAAATGGAAAAAACTTGAGAATAAATGTTTTGCAAAAAGCAGGTATTTCCGATATAATATAGAAGTTATGAAAAGCTTAAATGAAGATTTAAAAACAGGACAATTTAAACAAATTTATCTCTTATACGGGGAAGAAGCGTATTTAAAAAAACAATACCGGGATCGTCTTACAAAAGCATTGCTTCCAGAAGGCGATACGATGAATTTTGCACATTTTGAAGGAAAAGGAGTGGATGTTAAATCCGTGATTGATTTATCTGAAACACTACCTTTTTTTGCCGAAAGAAGATTAATCGTATTTGACAATACCGGCTTTTTTAAAAGTGCAGGTGCAGATCTGGCAGATTATATAAAAGAAATGCCAGACACCACATACTATATCTTTGTCGAAGATGAGATAGATAAAAGAAGTAAACTGTTTAAGGCGGTAAAATCAAAAGGACGCGTTGTCGAACTCCCATTTCAAGATGAAAGTACGTTGAAACGTTGGGTTGCAGGAAAGATTCGAAACGAAAACAAACAGGTTACGGAACAGACGATAATTTATTTTTTAAATAAAGTCGGAACAGATATGGAAAATATCACAAAGGAACTGGAAAAATTATTCAGTTATACTATGGAGAAAACAGACATTACAAAAGAAGATGTCGATGCAATCTGTGTTACACAAATTGCTAATCACATTTTTGATATGGTTAATGCGGTCGCTGAAAAACAACAAAAAAAAGCCTTAGATTTATACTATGAATTGCTTGCATTAAAAGAACCGCCTATGCGAATCCTTTTTCTGATGACCAGACAATATCGCATGTTGTTTCAGGTAAAACATTTGGCAAATAAAGGATATAGCAAAAAGGAAATTGCAGCAAAAACAGGATTACATCCATTTGCAGTTGGGAAATACATGGAGCAGGCAAAATATTTTAAGACCTCTGAACTGAGAATGGTTATGGAATACAGTGCAGATATCGAACAACGTGTAAAAACAGGATTGTTAACGGATAATCTGGCGGTGGAGTTGTTCATAATAAAATATTCATCAAAATAATTGTATTAATAAAAGAATATAACTGCGACATCATATTTTACAAAATAAATAAAATTTGGAGGAAGAAAAGTGTCAGGAATAGAACAAAGTAAAATTCGAAATTTTTGCATTATTGCACATATAGATCATGGGAAATCTACGTTGGCAGATCGTATTATTGAAAAAACAGGTCTTTTAACAGATCGCGAGATGCAGGCACAGGTTTTGGATAATATGGATTTAGAGCGTGAACGCGGTATTACAATCAAGGCACAGACCGTCCGAACAGTATACAAGGCAAAGGATGGTGAAGAATATATCTTCAATTTGATTGATACACCGGGGCATGTAGATTTTAACTATGAAGTGTCCCGAAGTCTGGCAGCTTGCGATGGTGCCATTTTGGTTGTAGATGCAGCACAGGGAGTAGAAGCACAGACATTGGCAAATGTATATCTCGCACTGGATCATGATCTTGATGTTGTGCCGGTTATTAATAAAATTGATCTTCCGAGTGCAGAGCCGGAGAGAGTAAAAGAAGAAATAGAAGATGTAATTGGAATTGAAGCTGAAGATGCACCTTTGATCTCAGCAAAGACAGGCCTTAATATAGAGGATGTTTTAGAAGCAATTGTTGAGAAAATACCAGCTCCGGTAGGCGATGCCAAGGCACCTTTACAGGCCTTGATCTTTGATTCTGTATATGATTCTTATCGTGGAGTTATTGTATTTTGTCGAATCAAAGAAGGTAGTGTGCGAAAAGGTACTCCGATTAAGATGATGGCTACAGGAGCTGTGGCCGATGTAGTTGAAGTTGGGTATTTTGGTGCAGGGCAGTTCATCCCTTGTGATGAACTGGAAGCAGGAATGGTTGGATATATTACAGCCAGCTTGAAAAATGTTAAAGATACTCGTGTTGGAGATACTATTACAAATGCACAAAATCCATGTGCAGAACCTTTGCCGGGATATAAGAAAGTAAATCCGATGGTATATTGTGGGCTTTATCCTTCTGATGGAGCGAAATATCCTGATTTGAGAGATGCATTGGAGAAACTACAGTTAAATGATGCAGCACTACAATTTGAACCAGAAACATCTATTGCGTTAGGTTTTGGATTCCGTTGTGGTTTCTTGGGATTACTTCATCTGGAAATTATCCAGGAGCGTTTAGAAAGAGAGTACAATCTGGATTTGGTAACAACAGCACCGAGTGTAATCTATAAAGTACATAAGACAAATGGTGATTTAATAGAACTCACAAATCCGACGAACCTGCCGGATCCGTCTGAAATCGACTATATGGAAGAACCAATTGTAAAAGCTGAAATAATGGTAACTTCTGAATTTATAGGTGCAATCATGGATTTATGTCAGGAACGCCGCGGTGTATATCAGGGAATGGAATATATAGAAGAAAAAAGAGCTGTATTAACTTATCACCTTCCACTTAATGAGATTATTTATGATTTCTTTGATGCATTAAAATCTCGTTCCAGAGGCTATGCATCTTTTGATTATGAGATGTTAGGATATGAGCGTTCAGAACTTGTCAAATTGGATATTCTTATTAATAAAGAAGAAGTGGATGCACTTTCATTTATTATCCACAGTTCTAATGCATATGAACGTGGACGCAAAATGTGTGAGAAATTAAAGCAGGAAATTCCAAGACAAATGTTTGAGATTCCGATTCAGGCAGCAATCGGTGGAAAAGTAATTGCCAGAGAAACAGTTAAAGCAATGCGAAAAGATGTTCTTGCTAAATGTTATGGTGGTGATATTTCACGTAAGAAAAAACTTCTTGAAAAACAAAAAGAAGGTAAGAAGAGAATGCGTCAAGTTGGAAATGTAGACATCCCGCAAAAAGCATTTATGAGTGTATTGAAATTAGATGAAGATTAATATGAAGAGAGAATTAGAATTATACATCCATATACCATTTTGTGTAAGAAAGTGTAATTATTGCGACTTCTTTTCCGCAAGTGGAACAAAAGAAGAATTAAATACTTATGTACAGGCTTTATGTAAAGAGATTAATCGTTATAAAGACTTTGCAAAAGAATATATAGTAAAGACGGTTTTCCTCGGGGGAGGAACACCGTCTCTTTTGACAGCTGAACAGATGAACCTGATTTTTGAAAATCTAAATCAGGTTTTTACAATCGATCCTATTGCAGAAATTACAATGGAGATGAATCCAGGAACTATAAACATTGAAAAATTAAGAAGCTATAAACTGGCAGGTATCAACCGTGTAAGTATCGGATTGCAATCAACAGAAAATAAAGAATTGAAAATGTTGGGAAGAATTCATACTTACGAAGATTTTCTAAATACATGGGAAGCTGTTGATCAAGTAGGATTTAAGAATAGAAATATTGATCTTATGTCAGCACTTCCTGGACAAACTTTAAAAAGCTGGGAAAATACACTGAAAAAAATTTCTGCACTTAACCCTGAACACATTTCTGCATATAGCTTGATATTAGAAGAAGAAACCAAGTTCTATGAGTGGTATTATAAAGGTCTTTTTGATGCGGGTGACTGGAAACTTCCTTCCGAAGATGATGAATATACAATGGGTGAGATGACCATTCAAATGTTAGAAAGTTGTGGAATGCACCGCTACGAGATATCCAATTATGCATATCCCGGAAAAGAATGTAGGCATAATCTTGGATACTGGGACAGAGTGGATTATCTTGGACTTGGTGCTGGTGCAGCCTCTCTAATTTCCGTTCAAAATAAAAATACTTCCGAAATACAAGAACAAATCCGTTTCAATCATGTTATGAATCGAGATAAATATATTCAAAACATTAATCAAAAACAAGCGATTGAAATAGAACGCGAATACTTAACCTTAGAAAATCAAATGGAAGAATTTATGTATTTGGGATTAAGAAAAACAGCTGGCATTTCAAAAAATAAGTTTCACAAGTTTTTTGGTAAGGAAATTGAAGAGGTTTATGGAAGTATAATAAAAAGATTGGAAGAAGATAAATTAATAATAAGTAAAGAAGATAATCTGCTCCTTACTCACAGAGGAATGGATATCAGCAATTATGTACTATCTGAATTTTTACTTTAAAATCAATACTAATAAAAACAGGAAAACTTTGATTGTTTATATCAGAGTTTTTTCTTTTTTATAGAAATATACAATAAATTTTTATTTCTATAAAAAAATGATAAACAGTGTTGACAAACGGAAATCAAGGTGATATCTTATTACTTGTAAGGTGTTAGCACTCAAATAAGTGGAGTGCTAATAGCAAAGAAAGAGGAGGTTTTAAGAAGATGGATATAGAATTAACAGATAGACAACATATTATACTTAAAGCAATTATCCAGAATTATCTTGAGACCGGAGAACCGGTAGGTTCAAGAACTCTTTCGAAATCAACCGACTTGAATTTAAGTTCAGCAACAATTCGAAATGAGATGGCGGATTTAGAGGATATGGGATATATTTTCCAGCCACATACTTCTGCCGGAAGAATTCCTTCGGATAAAGGATATCGGTTATATGTAGATATGTTGATGGCCGATAAGGAACAAGAATTATCAGATTTGAAAAATGTTGTTTTAGAAAAATCTGATAAGGTTGATAAAGTATTAAAACAAGCAGCGAGAGTACTTGCGAATAATACAAATTATGCAACCATGATTTCTGCTCCGATCAACCATAAGAACACATTGAAATTTATTCAATTATCACAGGTGGATCCAGAACAGATTGTTGCAGTTATTGTAATGACGGGGAATGTAATTAAAAACAAGATTATCGAAGTTGATGAAGAGTTAGGCAATGAAACGATGCTAAAGCTGAATATGCTTCTGAACACATCACTCAATGGCATGTCTATTGAGGAAATTAATCTTGGATTGATTGCCAGATTAAAAGAGCAGGCCGGTATTCATAGTAAAGTAATCAGTGATGTGCTTGATGCTGTTGCAGATATTATTCATGTAGAAGATGATATGGAAATTTATACATGTGGTGCGACAAATATTTTTAAGTATCCGGAATTAAGTGATAAGCAGAGTGCACAGGAAATAATAAGTGCCTTTGAGGAAAAGCAACAACTTGCAGAACTGGTTACAGAAACTCTTTCAAATGAAAAGAATACAGGAATACAAGTTTATATTGGCGATGAAACTCCAGTCAAGACAATGAAAGATTGCAGTGTTGTAACAGCTACTTATGAGCTGGGCGAAGGAATGCGTGGAACAATCGGTATTATTGGCCCGAAACGTATGGATTATGAACATGTAATGAAAACATTGCAGACATTAAAGAGTGAACTGGATACTTTAAATCGTAGAGATTTAAGCGAACAGGATATAGAATAAAATTGGTGGAGGGAAAAATGAGTCAGGAAGATATGGTAAAAGAAGCAGTAGAAGAGGCAAAAGCAAAAGCCGCACAAACTGTTGAAGAAGAATCTGAAGAGGTAACAGAAGAAGCTGTTGAAGCTGATGGATCCGAAGAAGAAATTTCAGAAGATGAAGCATTAGAAGAGACAGAAAAATC
>ERZ791868.756-NODE-756-length-22253-cov-2.667583_pt1 | contig 22253 bp, 27 predicted proteins | sample MGYA00510281_ERZ791868 | MGnify/ENA primary metagenome ERZ791868 (study PRJEB30046, sample SAMN00792046) | human gut metagenome | study: EMG produced TPA metagenomics assembly of the A metagenome-wide association study of gut microbiota in type 2... | reverse complement strand
TGATAGGGGTCTCCAAAACCTTTGGTGGGAGTTCGATTCTCTCATCCCCTGCTTTTTCCAGTAATCGTGATGATTACTGGATTTTTTGTTTTATCCAGCAACCATGCGTGTTTTGAGGGTTCTTGCATATTAGAATCTGTTTAATAAAATAAGAATAAAAATACTTATTTTAGAACGCTATGCAACACGCCATGCAACACAAAATTTAATAAGATGATACAATATTCTCCCCGGTAGAAATACCGGGGATTTCTATTAGAACAACTGGAATCTATCCATTGGAACACCAAAGCATCCTGCGTAACCGTCCTGACCATTTCCGGTCTCATTGTCATACTGCCAAGAATAGTAATTTCCATTCACCGGACTTGTGCGGTATTGTGCTTTCTGATACCCGTACTTATTAACGATATCTTCTGGCGTACTATAATACACTTCAATAGCATCAATAATCTGCCCATTACCTGCATAGCCATTGATTGGGTCATTCCAATTGCATCCAGTAACCCACGGAAGCCAATCGCCACCTTTGATATGAACACGATACTTGACAGAACCCTTATTAACCTTAATTGCTACATCTGTAATTGGAATACCTTGTATTCCTGCGAAGTCACTTAAATTTGTAACGAATGGTAAAATTCTTCCACCCGATTTTACTCCATAAGTGAATACAACCCCTGCATCACCTGTCTGAGCTGGTTTCACAGTATTTGATGCACCCGTATAAGTAACTTTCGGCATTTCTGCCAGCCCCATCAACTCACGGATCCGATTAATGAAATATGTCTTACATCCAGAAGCTCCACCATGAATTTCGACAGATCTATGCGGACATGATGTTGCATACACTTCTTGATGCAATCGAATTGTATTCTGGTTCGGTTCGATGCCGTACTGTTTGCACTTCTGTGCTGCTAACTGTAACGCTTTCTCTTCGTTCTTTTTGAATACTTCAAGATCACCCATACTCTGGCAGACTTCAATTGACAGATAATTGTTGTTTCCGTTAGTATCTCCACAATGCCATGCATGATTGATATCATCTTCTGCCTGCAATGTCCCATCCTGCGCTACATAATAGTGGGCAAACCCATTTTCCAGATTATGTGTCTGCAACCACTTTCTGTAAAACTCGGAATTTGCGTTTTTACTTCCTGCATCGTTGTGAATGAAAATCCCGATTGGATTAGCTCCTCTTCTTCCTGCTACGCCTCTACAAATACTCATAATTCTTCTCCTTTCTTGCACTGGTGCAAAAAGAGGACGATTTCACTCGTCCTCTACTCTTCCTTGCCAATCTGCTTAATGATCTGATTCACATAGTTGCTCAATCCTGCGACCAGTATTCCTTGTGTGATTGCCGCAAAGATTGCAGCTAAAATATCCTGTGCGGTTGCAAATGTTGCTACCGATGCCACATAGATTCCACATACAAAAATCCCAACAATCCCCAGCACCAACGGAATATATTTGTCTTTAATAAAGGCAGCCTGCTTAAGCCACATTCCAAGGAAATACAATACCACTGCTACAACTAACAACTCTGGTCTTACATAACTCATAATATCCATACCTAATCCTCCTGGTCATGTGCTTGCTTATTTATATGCTTCTCAATCTTGTCTATTGCCTCAGTCACAGGACCATTACATCCCTGCTCCTTAAGTCCCTTCAGGCATGCAAGAATTCCATAGGTCAGCAAGCACTGTTCTGACTTTACTCTTTCAATTTCTACATCCTGCTGATTCTGCTTTAAGTACCACTTGTACACCGCAAAAACAGCAGAAAAAATAACCACTACTGCTGTCAAAAGACTTCCAGCCATAATGATTGTTTCTATGTCTACATACACTTTATGTACCTCGATTTCTTAATTTTTTCGTAAAATAATAAGACCTCTAGGGTCTTGCTCTGATTTCCATATATATCCTTTCTGCATAGAAAAAGAGAGGTGTTAACCCCTCTTTTAATTCTCGTCATCATATGTATCTCTCAAATTTCCAAGAAGAATATTCCCTCTGGCTACATTTCCATCTCCATCTAATACATTAAAATCATATCCCGGAAATTGTTTTACCAACTTATTCTTGAGATCGGTTACATTTGACGCATTTTTTGTTGCTCTACTCGCTTTGTAATTCACGGGCAATGATGCATCACTACGAACATCTTTTCCGTCTTTTATAAAACGTACTGTTACTCCTTCGATGTTGTAAATGCTTTGTTCCACATATCTAACTTTTGGCATTTTCATTCTCCTCCTTGCCGTTTTCCAGCATAAAAACTGCTTATATAATAATGACACTTGAGATTGAAAAAACTTACGCAATTTATTGAATTTTTTTATTATCGACTATTTGCAGGTTTATTTTCTTAATTTTTTCACCAAATTGTACGACAATTCATTTATAGTCGTTCAGTGAATTTTCAAAAAATATGATACTTTTCACTTATGCATTATTATGGTAAAATATCTTTAATACAAATGAGGAGGAAAAGAATTATGTCAGATAGACCAATTAAACTTGTTTCCACTAATGAACAAAGAGGCTCTGGTGCGAGACGTCCAGGTGGCACTAACCCTCTCAATGAAGGAGCTCGTGCCCCAAAACACCCAAGAGGACCAAGACCACCAAAAAGATAGGAGCAATTAACTCCTATCCATAAATATTATTATACTTTTCTGCATCATATAATTTTATCAAAATGTCTTGTTGAATGTCATAATACTCATATAATGCCTGCGGAAAAATCCTGTATTCTAGCGAAATATTTTTATCATCTTGAAATATCTGACGTACCAAATCTGTATCCGTCAAAAGGAATTCTCTTTTCTCTTGATTTGGTGATGAATAAATCATTACTGTTCCTGCTGTAATTACGGATCCACCTTTTTCAATACATACAACCAAATCATTAGTATTTACATATTTTCCTGTTTCAAAAACATTACTCCAAACATCTGGAAATTTAAGTTCTTCTGGTCTATCTTTACATTTATTAATAACATTCTCTATTTTTCTAAATAACCACTGTCCCAATGTATACCAAACAATCAAAACTATCATACTCGTCACTATATTAACCACAAAATATTTTGTCATAAAATTAATATAATTGAATCCTGTATTATTGCAAAATTGAAGCAATTCACTTTCTTGCAGTAAACTATATTGTGCAAATAACGTTATTTCCTTATGCAATGCCACAATATTACACATAAATACCGCAAAACAAAAGATAATACACTCTGCTAATTCTATAGATTTATCCGATTTTGTTACCGGAACATGCCGAATATGTGCATTATAAATAACATTTAAAGCAGCTGGTAATGTAAACAAAATCAGGAAGTAAATATTCTCCGAAAAAAACATTTTTAATCACTCCTTCCATTACCATTATAGGACAAAAGGAGTGAATTTCCAAGAATTACTGGTTAACTAAATAATTATTACGTATACCAGGTAACCCCATATAAAAAATAATTTTCTTTAAGAATAAACACTATCAAGCGTTATTATTCCGTGTATTCCTATAAGAATATCGGTCCTATTCTCATCTATACATCGCTTTACAAGTTGCCTGTAATATTCTCCAGTTTTTACAATCACCTCTATATCTTCATAATTGAACTTTAATTCATTCGGAACCCTCCATTCTCTTTCGTGAGTCCAATCAACAAACGAATCAGGATTTGTTAAATCAAAATCAACAATACGCCAATAGTCTTCTTTCGGAAGCAAACTCTTCATAACTTCTTTATTTTCATAAATAACGGGTCTTCCACCTTTGTCATATATGTATTTTTTATGAAATCTGATTCCAAAAGCTGAATATCTAATTTTATCCCCTAACATTTCTTCATACATCAGATTTTCTGCAATTGCACTCAATGGAAGTTCTTGAAAGCATACTGCCTTCGTTTTTCCATTTATAAATCCAGAGTTTCCACTCCCATTCAGTTTCTTACCAACTAGTATCTTCCATAAATTTCCAAATGCTTCATCGTCAGTTTGTCCACGAGTTAAATGTGTAATTCTGGCAGCCATATCATTTCTGTTGTTTAATCTATCTCTCCAAATTGTATGATCCATCATTTCTACTCTCCTTCCTATCATCATTATATGACAGAAGGAAATACATTCCAACAATTACTCTTCGACATTTTTTGACATTGATTCATTAGCGCAATCTTCCTTTTATTACCCATCCGTCCTCTTTCAAAACTTCAGATATTGATGGACTAATACAGTCAACCATCAGCTTTTGTTCCGCAGAAGAACCTTTTCCTAACATTAACTTGTCGAAGTCGCAGCTTATTAAATTCAAAAATTTATAATATTATTATACTTATCAAATAATGTAAATAAATTACTATACCGGTATGTTGTTACACCATCTATTTTAATTTTATCATAGTTTGTAACGTCAAATTCATAGCCTTTATTCAAATTTTCTGAATAAAATGAATACCCGTTATTTATTTCTTTTCCACATATAGCTTCGTACGCTTTAATATTACTTTTGTCTACAATTTCTGAATAGATGTTAACACCATCATAGTTATAGCTTTTACTACTCATATTTATACGAATTTCATCGAATCCAATTACTTGTATAATATCACCGTTGTTTACTGTAATTACATTATGAAACCTTACTCCAAATGGAGAGTATCTAATTTTATCACTTAGCGTTTCCTCGTATCTAAAATTTTAATTTTAATACCGCGTCAACTAAACCGTTAATATCTGCATATTCTGATGATTGTAATTGCTCAACATTAATTTGCTTAAAATCAACAATTTCTTCATCGAACGCAAGTTTACAAGTACATCCAGCAACCCAACCAAGTTGCATCATATGCCTAGTTAATCTAAATGATGATGCTGTAATATGCGTAAATCCAGCACCCCTAGAAGCTACAAGTAAATTATTCCAACCTTTTGGAATGATACAACCATAAGGTACACCGAACTCTTTAATTTTTCCATTAATATTTTCCAACGCAGTTTTACTAATTTGAGGGTCATTAAACAAGTCTGCAATATAACCACCAACGGCGATTATTTTATCAAGGTTACTTGCTTTATCTTTAATATTTTCTTTAGTAACTTTTGTGTACATATTTTCTTCACCTAACATACGCTCGCACTTAGCTCGATACGACTCACGGATGCCTAGCATAGGTGCTACTCCATCAAATTTATACTCTGTAGATAGATTTGGTAACATTCCAGTTGGATAAAGTTTACCCAATTTAACAGTTTTCCATTGCTTAATCATTTCATCTTCTAATCTATCATATTCTGCTTTTATGCCATTATTAATAACTTTTATTCCGCTATCAACGCCAGATACATAGTTAATAGAGTTTAAATAAATTCGATTAGGGTCTGCGTTGTAAAACCAATATGCTACATTGTCATAATATTTTGCAGTAATATTAGATAAATCCTCTTTTCCTTTAGCAATTCTGTAAATCAAAGTAGTTGCATTGCAAAAGTCATAGTTATCACTAGCTCCGTTCGGCTCTGTAAAGCCATAATCTTTAAGATATCTATTATTTGCATCTCCGCCATAATAACGTTCAGCACCAATTAAAGATAGTAATATGTCATTAGCTGTTGAATCTACAAATTTTTTTGCGTACCACACTAATTTTCCGTCTGAAACAGATGTAACAAAGCCATTGTTATATGTGGCTGAATTAATTTCAGTATCTAAATAAATATCAATAAAATCAGATAAATCTCCGTAATACTTAATCGCTAATGATATAGGGTTAAACACACAACAATATGAATCTGGATTATGATAATATGTTTTATTCCAGTTTAAATTTAGTGAATCATCAACACTTAGTGGATTACGTTCACCTCTACTAATTATTGCTTGTCCCTTTTTAATTTGGTCATAAGTGACATCTTTTAAAAATAATGGAGCTGGAGCTGATATAAGTGAGGATACATATCCCATTGTGTGTGTACCGCCTAAATAATGCTCTTTTTCAATTAGCGCAACTTTCAATCCACTATTTTTTAAGGCATAAGCACAAGCAACACCAGATGCACCACCGCCAATAATACATACATCGTAATTTCTGCGAGTTAGCATTTCTCTAGCGACATCATCTTTTGCAGTTAAATAAGTTTCAAAGTTGGAAGCATTTTTTCCAAGCTCAACTTGAAATAAATTCTCCATGCCATATTTTGTTGAAACTCTAATATATTTATATTTATTTGTAAAAGATAAATTACGCATTGATGGTGATACATTTTCAATGGTTCGGTTTATAAAAGTTTTACTTTCATTGAAAAAGCCAACACGTATAACACTTTCAAGTGGACTTATACCCCATGACAATGTGAAATCTGTGTTATCAACATCAATAAAGTCAGATGTCCATAGTGAATCATCAGAAATATTGATCGTTCCATCGTTGTTTAAATAACCTTTAGATATTACTCTTTTATCAAATAAATTTTTTGTAGCTTCAGAAATTTCAGAAATGAAATCACCACATTTATTAGTGTATTCAACTAAATCCTTTTTTAGTGAACCAATCTGTTCACGAACTGCAGCTCCTGCCGTCTCATACGTTTCTCCGTTAGCACCAACACGGATGTCCTGCAGCTCTGCATCTCCTGTTGTTGATCCTTCCGGCAACTTTGTAAGATTGTTTATTCGTTGCCTCTCCACCTCGATTTCCGCTTTTCGCTCGGCTCTTTCTGTATTATCCCCTAACGTTCTCTCGTTTCTTTCCTTTTCTATTGCTGCTATGCGTTCTGATTTTTCTTTTTCATCTGCAGCTTTTCTCTCACTCGTTTCCTGTCCAGTTTTCGATAGTATCTGTTCTACAAGTGTCTGCTGTTCTTCTGCGTCATCATCCGGAAATGGCATTGCACCGGTGCATTTTACTTTTTCCCGGAACGATATTAACGCTCTTTCTCCATCAATCACCCTAATCTGCAGTTCGTTCATCCCGGTCTCGAAAAATGTTTTCGATGGCGTAAATGTGATTACATTATTTTTCACATCACACAACATTGAATGTGGCTTTTTCATGTTTCCTTTGTATGCGTAAGCTACTGCTGCCGCTGTTACTGGAATATCGAAATCTCTTACAGCAAATTCCAGTTTCACCATATCTGTCCCTTGTGTAACTTCGATTGGAATCTTAATCGTGTTCCTTAGCACATACACATCTCTTTTTATCGTGTTCATTTTTTCTCCTTCCTAACCCGGAATCCATCTCACAATATACACACCTGTAGAAGCAGCTGCTCCACCACCCGGAAGTCTTAACACGTAATCCCATGGATAGTTGTAATACGACCTGCAGGTAATTTCTTCTCCAGTCTGATCTCCTGTCTGTCCTCCCGAAATTCCGCCAAATTCATTCTGACTCGCCTGGACTATTTGGCCATTTCCAATACTCATCGCAGTATGGTTTTCTACATTAAGCAATATATCTCCTCGTTGGATTCCTTCGCCTGTTGAAATGTTCACCTGATTTGTTACATTCTGAAAACCACAACTTGTGAACGCTGCATACATATTTCCCGTGTAAGACGCTCCTGCATCCTTAACCTTGATTCCGGCCTGCTGCCACGCCGTGATCAATAATGATGAGCAATCATAATCCGGTCCCCAGCGATTGTTCTGATCATAGCCGTGACTGTTATCGTTTGCGATTCCAATTGCCCATTGCACGGCTGATTCAATCGCCTTTGAATTGGTATCGTACTGACTTAATAAGTTATAATAATATCTTGCCTGCGTTCGTCTTGTGGATTCTACTTCTACGCCTGCACGTTCAAAATTCTTCAAAAATGCGCTGGCTAGATATTCCGGTGATTGTCCGGATGTCTTAAATGCGCTCCATGACATGTTGTATGCCCCTGTCGGAATCCATTGTCCGGTTGATGCTGATAACGCATCGATCCAATACAACTGTCCGTTCGGATCCGTGATTCCATAGCCATTTGCTGTGGCCCAGTTCGTATAATTGGTTGCAGGTGTCCACTGTACCAATCCGAATCCTCCGGAATAATTTCCTGCAATCAAGCTCTGCCATACTCCGGGATTAATATAGGACTCTGACTGCATGTTGCCAAGTATCCCAGCTATTGCATTCAGAGTCCATCCTTTTCCTGAAAAATATTTATACACCTCTACAGCGTTTGCGTTCATCTGCGCTTGTGATAATGCAAAATTTCCTATCGTCCAACCCATTAGAATGTTCCTTCTTTCGTTTTTCCTCCAACTACGCGTCCATTAACGATGTCTAGGTACGTGCCATCCGAATATTCCGCTCTTCCAGTTTTAGCAGCATATCCTTTTCCGCCTTTCTGCACTTCCAAATTTTCCGCTGCTTCTGTTAGTTTCGAGGATGCTCTTAATATGATGTCTCCAAACTGTGCTCTTAGAGCATTTGCGCTTAGCGAAAGATATTTTGAAACACTTGCGCCTTGTTCCGGATATATCATAATTCCTACCTGTCCTCCTATAGAACCCGCACGGATATGCGCTATATAACTTCCATTCTTGAAATCTAGCGTGCCTTCTGTCAATGTTGCTGTCTGACTTCCATCTGCATTCGAGCATATATATTTTCCTTTCGCATATACTCCATCCTTATCAAGCCGAACGATTTCGTTTCCTTTTCCATCCAGCACTTTAGCCACTCCATTTCCATTATCGGTTCCACCAAGTTCTAGCGTTCCCCCCTTAATACGATCTGCTAACATCGTTCCCGCAACGATGAAATCAGCGAAGAATCCTTGTCCTGTCCCAAAAGTGCTCCACTTCCAATCCCGTCCATCTTCTGTTCGTTCAGACGCAATTTCAAACCCAAGCGTCCCGATACACATTGCTCCGAATGTCGGCGACGAAGGATCTAAGTCTTCAAACATTACCGCTCTTACGGCTTGTTTTTGTGCTACAGTTGATTGAGCTTTGAGTTGTGCTTTCACTCCATTGATGATTCCCATCACCTGTTGACCTATCAGAGTTCCGTCTGATCGAATTGCTTGCTCAACACGATCAACAGTCGAGTAAGCATCATCAAAAAAATTATATTCCGTTTCACCTATTGCAACCTTTTCTACTCTTTTTAAAATGCAATCGTACTCAAGATTAATTACTCTTGCATCTATTAAAATTCCAAGATCACTATTTATGCAATGAACTGTATCTCCAAGCGAAACATGCTCGAGATTCTTAAAGCTTTTATATTCTTCTGTCTGAGATAAGTCCGCCATGCTGCAGGTTATTGATATCGATGGCTTGTCTATCCCATTTGCGTATTGTTCTTCACATTTTTTCTTTAATTCAGTTCTTAATTCTTGAAGTGTGCTGCACACAATTGTGCCTTCTTCAACCTCCCCCTGAACATCTTCTTGCAATTGAACATCATCGAATTTAATTTCTTTTGTATATATTTTCGCGTAATTCTTAATCAATGGAGAATCAACCCATGGATGCTCCTTATCTAATGTGTGACCGTTATAAGATATTGGAACAATTCTTGTTACTACATTTGAATAATCAATATGCTGTTCAATCTCTTCCAGATTTTTTCCATATCTTATCTCTACACCACTATCTGCTCCGACTCGGTTATTAATAATAACTTTGTAGTTGTCATATAATATTTCTCCACCCCAACGCTGAACAAACGTAGGACTTGAATTTCCATTGATAGCGTCAATCAAATTTCTTCTAATAAAATAAGCGGTAGAAACAGTCTTGATGTCTGATTCCCCGCTATATTTCGAACCTTTCATTAAAATATCTAATGCTTCTTGTCCAGTTTTTCCTTCCGGTCTTGTATCGATAACAAAACAATCATCCGCACTATCTAAAAAAATAGGATACGCCACAACATCTATAGAGTCGTTTGTTCGTTCAATTTCGTTAATACGAAACAACTGCTTTTCTCCCATAAATGTTGGAACTGAAATAACACCTTCTTCTTCAATGCCTTTCCATCGACCTTCATTATCTTTAGGATGAGTTATATTTAATGTCCATGCACCATTCAGTTCACACGTTAATTTACACGACTCCGGATGAATTACTGTTTCTGCATTCTTTTCAAAGTTATTGTTATTTTTTCTATATGCTTGTATCATAAAATTCTCCAATTTGGAATGATTTTTAGTTTAAACCCGTCACTGATTGATATTTTATTGTCCCCTTCCATTAGATACAGATCTTCATAATCTCCGGATACTGTTGTATTTTTTGAACCCTCTTTCGAATATGCTATTTCTAAACCTGTATCTATAGTCAAATCACCAGTCACCTCCGCTTGCATCCAATTGCCATTAACTACTATCCTGCATGATCCATTCCCCTGAATTTTATAAATAGGGCAACATTCACTATATGGATTAAAACATAACTCATGTGCATCATACTCATATAATCCATCAGGTATGTATTCACCTGGATCACAAATAAACACCACGTCAAATGTTCCGAATCTGCCGTAAGCCTTACTTTGTTTTCCAACTTCAGTCTTTTTCACCCGGTAAAACATACCGGGATTATCTGAAAAAGATATCTTTTTTGTTTTTTCAAGCCATAATTTTGTTTCAAGATATGCTCTCTCTAATGTTTCTAAGTCACGCTCTAAATGTAAAGAACATGTAATAGTCGTATCACTATAAGTTCCTGTACGAATAGTAAGCGTACCTTTTCTTCCGGGAATTGTTTTTTGTGTTACACTTTCAGATCCTCTATCAATCTCTGGATAAGATAGGAATCTCAAATCTCTGTCCAATGATGTCCCGAACCCATTATCAAAATAATATCGCTCCACTTATCCCTTTACCTTCTTTCTTGATCTTGAATCGTTTGATACCTGTTTAATAACTGCTTTTGTTGTCTTCTTTACCAGTGGTGTTCCATCTACTTCGAACGTATTATTAATCACAATCGGTACATCTTTCGGTAAATTGTCTCCTGAACTATCCTGATCATTATGACCAGTTGGTGTCTCTGTCAGAATCTTCTCCGATTTGCCTGCATCTACTGTAGCGCCTATTCTATATACTGCTCTGTCAATACTCTTTCCGATATTATTGATTGGCAAATTTTCTTCAAATCCTTCTCCCATACCTAAGGCCATATATTTACCAACCTGATCTCTAAATACTGTAGATGGCGAATGAATACCAAGAAAACTCTTAGCAGCTTTCAATGCGTTTTTTGCGGCAGCTTTTGCTGCGTTTGCAATGGCGCCCGCAGCTCCTGTAATACCTTTTGCGATACCAGTTACAATATTTTTACCTATGCTACTCCAATCAAGCTTGAACGGGCTCTTAATTTGAGTAATCAGTTTTTTGATTACCCCAGATATACTTCCAAGCACTGATTTAATTCCGCTACACAATCCTTTAACTAAATCTGCACCAGCTGAAAACAATTCTAAATGTGTGATTACATTTAGGATAGCCGCTACAATTTCTCCCGCATTTTCGATAATTGTCGGTATACTGTCAATAATCCCTTGTCCCAGCACTCCAATTATTTTCAATCCGGTTAACAGTATCTGCGGTAGCAAAGTATCAATATTATCGCAAAATTCATTAATTAATCTTGGAACCTGCTCAATCAAAGTTGGAAGCGAATTAGCTATTCCCTGAGCAAGTGAGACAAGCATATTAAGTCCTGCTTCTGCTAATGCCGGCAGATTTGAGACAATTCCTTGAGCAAATGCAAGCAAAGCCTGAAAAGCAAGAGGAAGCAGTTCAGGTAATTTTGAACTGATTCCATTCATCATATTTACAAGAAATTGTGTCCCCGCTTCCATTGCTGTCGGAGCATTATCAACTATTCCATGCAAGAATTCGGTTAGGATTTCGTAAGCGAGGTTTCCAATCATTGGAAGTAACTCAGAAATCCCATGCCCAATTGTTGTCACGATCTGTGCCCCTGCTGCAGACATCTGTGGCATATTATCCGTCAAGCTTTGAACAATAACCTGGATAATATGAAGAGATAATTGCAGAAGGCTCGGTATTTTTTCAGCAATTCCTGTAAGCAGATCAGCAATAAGTTTTCCACCGGCTTCTACAAGACCGTCTGTTCCATTTTCCTTGAAAGCTTTTGTGAGCTGATCAATAGATTGCGTTCCAATCTTTACTATATCTTTCAGTGGATCCTGAATAGAATCATATAGTTCAATTCCAAGCCCTTCTGCAGCGCTTTTAAATATTGCGAGTGCGCCTGACAGATTGTCATTCATAGTCTCTGCCATTCCTTCTGATGCGCCATCACACTTTTCAATCGAAGATGTTAATTTATCGAAATCCTCATCTGAAGCATTTACAATCGCAAGAAGTCCAGACATAGCTTCTTGTCCGCCAAGCATTGCTGCATAAGATGCTTTCTGTGATTCTGAAAGTCCAGAAAATGACTGTCGCATATCAAGCATAATCTCATTTAGAGATTTCATGGCTCCATCACTCTTTGTAACAGAAAGCCCAAGTGCTCCCATTGCCGCTTCCGATTCTTTGGTAGGCTTAACTATTCTTGTAAGAATGGATCTCAGTGATGTTCCAGCCTGACTTGCCTTAATTCCGGAATTTGCCATCAAACCAATCGCCGTTGCGCAATCCTCTGCACTAAATCCAAGCGATCCAGCTATAGGTGCGACATACTTGAATGTTTCACCCATCATAGATACATTTGTATTTGCGTTGGATGATGCCTGTGCAAGCACATCTGCAAAATGTGTGGAATCTTTTGCTGACAGTCCAAATGCAGTCAAAGCATCCGTTACAATATCAGAAGTTGTTGCCAAATTCTCCCCTGATGCAGCCGCGAGGTTCATGATTCCTTCAATACCAGAAAGCATATCCTCCGTCTTCCAGCCAGCCATTGCCATATAGCTAAATGCTTCTGCTGACTCTGTTGCCGAGAACTTTGTTTTGGCTCCCATTTCCTTGGCTTTCTCTGTCAGGGCTTGGAGATCATCTCCTGTTGCACCAGATATTGCGGATACTTTGCTCATACCAGCTTCAAAATCTGAACCGACTTTAATTGCCGCCACTGAAGCGGTTCCAATTGCTGATATCGTCCCAGCAAGCGCACCATTTAGTATTGACAAACCACCTTTTGCAATACTTCCAAGTTTTTTTATCCCGATATTAAATCCGGATTCATCAATTTTTGTATCAAAATTCAAATGTCCATCTACAGCCATACCATCATCCTTTCTGATAGCACGGCTCAATGGCTCACAAATGCTTTAAATTTTTATTTCAAATTCCTGTTTGCAAAATTTACATTTTATAAAAACACCTTTACACACTGCAGTATTGTCATAGATTAAAGCTGACTTTTTGCAGTACGGACAATGATACCATTTTCTTTCCAATGAAGGCTTTTTAATTTTACATAAATGCGTTTCCAACGTCTTCATCCCTCACGTATTCCTCCTCTGGTATCGTAATGCTCCTACGAATTCTTAAAATTTCCATTCTCTCCTTCTTATCCATTTTACTTACATCGCAAGTTCTCCAATAGATTCGCTTCTTAATCTGACTTTCTTCACTCAGACCATCTAAAAGCATTCGGAATTTCCACCAATGCAGATATTTAACAGACAATAAATCTATCTGATATTCCCTTAGAAATGCCGATATGATGTAAGGTGCATCCTGCTCATAATAAATAGCTCTCTTTATAGGCTCTTCCTCTTCTGCTGCCTCTTTTTCCTGTTCGTCAAACTGCAAATCATGAAATTCCAGATCAGCAAGCGACAAAAAAGAGGTTATAGCATCCATTACAACCTCTATATCTTTTTCTGAATATAATCTTGGTACGTCTTCCAAGAACATATCAGCTAGAAATTCTAATTTAAGTTCTGGTGGAATATCTGACTTTAACATGTCAGAAAAGCTCAGCCATTCTCTGAAGTCTGTTATGATCGAATATGTTTTCCCATTGATTTCGAGAGTATCCGGAAGATCTTCGTAAAATACATTCATTATTTTTTCGCTCTTCTCTGTGCACGATTAGGTCGATATTTGTTGATGATCTTGTCACGTTCCGCGTTATTAGATTTCACCTGTGCCGAACAAATTTCCAAGAGCTCTCCATATACTCGATTTGTTGTAAGCGTATTATACTTTCCTGCGAAGAGCTTTTCCGAGATACCTTCGCCAAGAATATTGTCAAATAAATGATTAAACATCTCGCAATATCCTTTTGTGATTTCTGAATTTTTCCCAACTTTCTGTAATGCTTTTTCTTCCTTTATCATCTCTTCAAAAGCTTTCTCATACTTAACCTGAAATTCATAATCCGCCATATCAATTTCAACTTCTACTTCATCAATTCCATGTAATACATACTGGCTCATTGGCTCACTCCTCCCTTACTATTCTGGAATTTCTCCTGCAACAAATGTAATCGTTTTCCACTCATCCTCTGTAGTTGCATATCCAATTCCAATTTCAGACACTGCTTTAAAGTTTCCAGAATACACAAGTGCATCTGTTCCATCTCCTTCTGAATCTGCCACAACGGAATAAGTTCTTTTCCTTGCAGGAGCCTGTCCGTTTGTCCGCTTTGCAAACACATCTACCGTTACGATATCTACATATGTATCTGTTCCAAGAAGTTCTTCATCTGTAATTTTGGCGATCTTCTCATGAACCAAAGTGTCAGTATGTCTATCGAAGGAATATTCGATAGCAGGAGCATATCCTACAACATCTGACGATTCCACATCCATATCAACATACTGTCGGCTATATTCTTTAGGGTTTTTCGAACCTTTTATAGATGTAAACTTCGTCATTCTTGCATAAGAAGGTTTACTTTCCGTACCGACATCCATAAAAGACAATCTTTCTGATCTCTTAATTAATTTTTTCATTTTCAGTTCTCCTCATATTTTAATTTGCATTGGATTTCATACTGTCCCATATCTGTATCCACATCATATAAATATCCCTTTTGCATTATACTGATTTCTGTAGGAGTCTTACTCCTTTCCAGATCAGGGAACTCGCCTCTTCGATCTTTTTCCTCCATCCATTCTTCGAACCTCTGATAAAACCCGCTATTCTCAATACAGGTTCTTGCATCCGAATCATAGGATTCCTTACTCGTAAAAGCAAACTGGAATTGTTTTACAGCTCCACCATCAACATAACGCTTAACAACTGGATCACAAGGAAGCGGATTAATTGAATATGACATTTCCAGTCCTAAATAATCCACGCTTACTCTCCAATTTTGTAGGAATTCACATGTAAGAATAAAATCTCGTATACTGTCTATAATCGTCTTATCCTGCAATAAATTTTGCCGCTCCCTTTCTTATTTTGTCTCCATGCCCCTTTTTCATTGTTTCAAACCACAAGCGCTTAGTCTTATGCTCATAATATTGTCGTCTGGCGTATGGAGCAAGATATTCGATTGATCCGGAACCAATAACAGTGCCAAGCGTTGCTGATTTTATCATTACACCTGTTCTTCTTGGTGCTAATGGATTCATGTATCTCAAACACTCTGAATCAACAAATTCCTGTGCACTATTGAATCCATCTTCTTTTTTTCTTCTGAATTCAGGATTCCAGTCAAGTCTTGCTATTACTTTCCCCGCTTTTGTTGTGTAAGTTGATATTTGTCCTCTGGGCGTTTCAATTTTTATATTACGTTTTGGTTTTGCCATCTACTCACCTTCAATCTTCCAATGCGGCAGTCCTCCAAATCGGTTATCTAACCACGATGTTACCTTGCAATGCCTTTGAGACACATTCTTCAAATCCGAAGGTTTCTCAATATCTTGCATACATTCCCCAATAACAACATGATCCTCATTCTGGATGGTCCAGTATCCGGATGGATCCGGACAAGATACATATTCTTCTGGTGAAAGATACCACTCTGCATTTTCTACTTCCTCCGGAATGCGTATCTTATACAGATCTGCACTTTTTACACCTGAATCACCTAATGCAACCTTATGATTCACATATAGATGAACTCCCCGAATCACTGTTCTGTTCCAGATATCAAAACCAGTTGGCTTATCGTATTTTCTGTTATATATTGTAATCGTTGCATTGGTCAGCATGACAGCACCTTACCTTCCTAGATAACCATCCGGTCGGAAGTAAGTATGTAAATACAGCTTCATATGCTTTCTTTCTGATCAATTCTTCAACTGTCTGCCCTTCTAATTGCTCAACGGCATATGAAACACTGTATCCATCATTATTTTCAGACTTCACAGTTCCCGTTTCTTTCTTCTTTTCGCAAGAATGATACACCTCTGCAACTGCGCACACAGCATCTTTTACCGCCACATCCTCAATTTCAAATATATTTCCACGAATATACGTCAACTTTCTGATATAAGCTTCCGCTTTACGTTCTACAGATGGGAATTCCTCTTCTGGAATCCTACCGCCATATTGATCCACATAATATTCATAATTTACATACATACGTTACGCCTCTCTACTCCCCTGCTTTCAGGATTGCAAACGGACATCTCTTTGTCTTATCTGTTTTAAGAGCATTAATTGGGTTTGGAATCTCCCATCCAAGACGCATAGTTGCTCTAAGAGCTACCATATCGTTCTGCATCAAGTTATATGCAATAGAACCATCCGTATTCTGTACAATACCCTCGGTGAACAATTTAAAGGTAATATCCTGTCTAATTGAATATACCAACTGACTAAAATCACCTGAAATCATAAGTGCCTTCGATTTATCAAATGCACCGTTGTTTGGAAAGTTCATTGGAGAGCCATCTAATGCATACTGTGTAGAGCCCTGTAAATCCTGTTTAAAGAGTGGGTCGCCATTTACATTTTTCAACCCTCTGAGCTTAGCTCTCATAGAGATATCTGCCATGTGGCCATTTACAAAGTATCCACAATCTTCAACTTTTGCGATGATGCCGTCTTCTGCCATGATTTTGTCATACAACAAATCTGCTGAACCAAGCGTTACAACTGCATTCGCTTTTGTTGCTGTCGAAACTACATCATCTCTCCATGTAGAAGGTTTATTTTCACCGAATAGCACAGCTGCATCAATTACTTTTCCAAAAGCTTCTGTTACTCTTGGCTTTACTTCTGCCCAGATGTCATATTCTGCATCATCCAGCACAGCTTCCGGAATCGGAACGATAACAGCAATTTCCTCTGCTGTAATAAATTTCTTATCCCACGCCTGCTTTGTAGTTTTCTTTGCTCCATTGTCACCATTTACAAAATACGCAATCGGCAGCATATCAAGCACTGGCATCTTGTACTGTTTACTAGTCATATTCGCAAGCTTACGCCCTCTTGACAGCACTGCTGACTGTGCTATTGCACCCTGGATAATCTCGTTAGACTCTTGAACCGGAATTAAGGACTCCGCCCCTGTACGGTCAATAATATTCACATCACTCTCAAAAATTTTTAAATTCATTCTGTATCTCATTTTTCTACCTCCACTATCTTCTAGCAGCAGCGCGAATTCGGTCATTAATGGATGCATTCATATTTCCACCTGAACCTTCCGAAGAATTTCCAGAAGATGTAGAAATACGATAAGAATTTGCGCTACCGGTAAATCTTGGATTTTCCTTCAAGAATTTCTCTGCTGCTTTTTCAAATGTTGTTTTGTCATCTACAAGTTTCGATACTTTGAACATGATGTAATCAAGATCATCTGACTTCACACCCTTATTTGACAAGAACATTTCATTTTTCATCTGTTGTACTTCGTTCAAAGCATCGTCACGTTCTTGTTGCAATCTGGTAGCATCTGGCTGATTAGCTGCACGATCTGCTTTAAATTTATTAATCGCCTGAGTAACTTCTGTTTCTGTCATTCCCTGATTTCTGAAAAAATTAGCAAGCGCTGTACGCTCTGAACGTTCTACACGTGCATTTGCAATTTCTTCCAGCTGTTCATAAGTATACGTTCCGGTACCATGTGCTCCGGATGTGCCCCCAGCGGATCCCTGACCGCCGTTTCCAGTCCCAGCGTTTCCACCCTGATTACCAGAACCAGCTCCATCGCCGTCTTCAAAGAGCTGTAAATTCATTCTATATCTCATTTTTCTACCTCCGTTTCGCCTCGACAGGCTCCCGAGCTTTTATTGCGTCTTCACGTTTTGGACATAATAAAAACATCCTTTCGGATGCCATTTACAAAAATTTTATACAACTGTACTCTTGATTAATATCCGTAAGTCCTAAGAACCATGAATCCACCAAGAGTTTTCCTTTATCTGACAGTTTGTTCCATTCAATCACTGTCTCACCACTTGCAGTATTTACTTGAATACTATCTCTGGTCAAATCTTCAAGTGAATTAATCAAATTACACGTCAATGCTGATACGGCTGCACAAACACGGTCAATCCCATCAGTGCCTTTTCTACAGGCATGACCATGCATCTTAATGCTGCCATCTGAAATTTCAACTATTATCATTCGTTTGATCACCGCCTTTCTACTGATAACCGCTTGCCATTAAAACGTATCGTGTCTCCAATTTGTGCCATTTCATGACCTATTCTCACTCCTTTCAACTTTACTGCTCCATCTATAATTTGATAGATGTACCTTATCGTATCGTTATTAATGCGAACCGACAGCCACTTAGGAGCCATCATGTCCGCATCTGGTGTTACTATGTATTCTTGTTTATGTTTCATCTATCTCCTAAAAATAAGTACAAAAATACCACCGGCCCTTTTTGACTGGTGGTAACTACATGGATAATACTTTCATATCATTCCATAATTCCTTTAACTGTTTATCATTTATTTTATGTTTATCAAGCATTGCCTTGGCATCTGTATAGAAATTAGTCTCACCTTCTGGACACCTACATATAAACGGCTCATCATCTCTCCACGAAATATTATATCTTTCTCCATAAAGAATAAACTCGATATCTAATCCTATCTCTATAGCTTCTGACAGCTCAGACAAGTTCTCAAATTTTGCATAATCTTTATACTCAATCATTTCAATCACCTCTTCTAGAGAATATCTTTATTGGCAATTTCATGCCCTAATTTAAGTGGATTATCGTGCTTTGCTTCACGTTTCAAGTTTCCTTTTTTATCAAGATACCAGTTATGATAATGTGGTACAATCGGATGTTCTTTTGAATTTCCGTGATCCGTCATATCTATGTCCAATCTTGGCCTTCCATCATTTCCGTAATATCTACGTCTCTGCAAGGCACCATCTTTGAAATTATCAAACACGCTATTCGGAGTACCTTTATACGGGATAGAATGCACTTCTCCTATTTGTTTCTTCTTCAGTGCTTGACTCTGCCATTTTACATCTGTATATGCTTCACTGATAATTTTCCATTTCTCACTATCATTATATTTCATCTGGCCGAAATTAACAAGCGAACCAATACAATCTCCCAGAACTTCTTTATACCGCTTATACTGAGCCACATCCTTAGCAGCATTTTGTATCATCTCTGCTGGAAACATAGAGTTTTGTGCCTTTGTATTTGTTGCCACTCGTCCTTTCATGTCCAGGTAAATACGCTCACGTTCTTCCGTAAGCTTCATTTTCCGGCAAAATCTGGAATATTCATTGAGTTGTCCTTGATATTTTGCTTTTTGAAGTATTATTTCATCTGGATCAGCGCCACCATGCTGCAGTAAGCACACTTTTTCACGCTGTGCTCTCATGGCTGTTTCCATCTGTCTCTGTCGTTGTTTCGCCTCGTAGAGTGTATATCCTTTACCTTGGAACTCTCTTGGCTCATTTTCTTTTCGGTTCTGTTCTTCCAACCAATCATCCGACCAGTTGCGTTCCGATATTCCAGGAAAGAACGGATAATAGGTATGATAACAGTTAGCTCCTAGAAGTCCGGTCACGGTACCAAGTCCACAAACAGAATACAACTGCTCTTTCGACCAGACATGCCCCTGCCACACTGCATGAGTCGGACGTGCTCCAGCATGCCACTCAACCTCAAAGTATTCTGTTCCTAGCTTTTGCGCATTGTACTCGGATATCTTTCCGGTAATCTGGCTGACTGCCGTCATGACAGCTCTCCTCACAGCCACATCAACCCGGTTGGCTCTTCCAGAAGAATAATCTATCTGTCGTAGTCCGCTATTAGTGAGCTGCGTAACTACTTTTCGCAGTACACTGCCGTAATCAAAAGCACCAGTGACAATATCATAGCAAGCATTGTCCAGATAGTTTATATAGACTTGTGACAATGGTGTCAGGACTTTTTTGCCGTTGTAATCCAGATAGAATCCAAGTGAGTTTGTGACATTTCCCAAATCTTCCAAACTCTGCTGCATGATTGCATCCGTAATCTGCTTGAGCTGTTCATTCGCTTCGAATGGTATGTACTCGGCGTTAATTTGTTCGTATATGTCCTTATTCCGGACATATTCCCAGTCAATCACTTTGTCATACAGCTCAAACATATCCGGATATGATGCGTTCAGAGCTTTCTTAATTTCTCTTTCAATATCCTCGGAAGAATATCCTAGAATACGAAGTCTATTAATCTGCCAATCTGCTGTGCTGGTAATCTCACCAGCTTTCTTGATTCTTCTGACAACATCCTGCATGATTCGTTCTTCCAGATTTATATACCTCGCCGCAACCTTACTGGCCATCCGATTCTTGTAATCATCTCTCATATCACTCCATCACCTGATTTTGTTCCGGCAATTTCTTTTTCGCCTCTTCCAATGTTTCACCATACCACTTAGCTCGATATTCTGCATGACTCATAACTCCCATACTCACATCCTGCCGATCACGATTACGTTCCGTTTCCTTATCCTCAATAATAGAATCATCAAAATCTATCGTAATTTCCGATTCAGATTCTAATGGGTTGTTTAACACAGTTCCCAGATGAATGATAATATGAATCAACTGTTTTAACGCATCTTCTAAAAGAATTTCATGTTTTTTAATCGTTCGGTACATATCTGAATTTTCAGATATGACTTCTGTAGCCGTCTTTACACCAGTTCTTCCAAATTGATACCGATCTGTTCCAAAACCACATTTAAACGAAAGATAGTTTAAATCATCATTGATTGCTTTACTATGTTCCTCTGCTCTGAGTGACATATCGATTTCTTTAATCAAGCCTTCGTTATTGGCATCATCTTCCGGCATTGAATAGAACACACTATCATCTGGGTCAAATGCAGGCGAACCATCGACATTGGTTAATAGTTCCGGCTTAACAAATATCCTCTTTCTCCCAAGTTCAAATTCATTACAATATGAATCATACTCAATATCTATTTTTTTGAGAACATCAATAGAATTAGCAAAAATTGCTAGTCCCATCGGATTATTTTCTTCTGCATTATTTGTAATATTCAGTCTGTCTATAACAAACTGTGGTTTCGTCCAACCAGTCTTTACTTCCTTTGCAAGCATTTTGAAAGGTTTTAACAGTTTCCATTCTTGTTCTGTAAGTTCTGTTCCATCCTGACTTCCCGATTCACATCTGAGGACTGTATTTGTAATCACATATTCTCCGTTTTTCAAAAGATGTGACTGTATTTGAACATATTTCTTTCTAGCTACTGTGTGCGGAAATGCGAAAATACACTCGGTTACCATTCCGTTATTCCAACTTACTGGATAGATATTAGGTGCATCCACATAGTTGATACTAATCTTTCCTGATATAATATTTCCCTCTTCTGTAGCTTCTACGTTTTCTAAATATGGAATATATGCAACTGTTCCAGTAAATGCTTTTCGCTCCTGATAATCATTCCCCATCACTAAAAATCTGTTATCATTCAAAACCTTCTGCACAAATTCATGTGTTGTATTATCACTCAACGTAATGGTCACACGTTCATTTAAAAGCAGATCAGCAATATCTTCACTCAGTTTCTTTGCCATTCCCATACTTTTTCTCCGGCAGCGCTTATATGTTCCACGTCCGCCATACACCTTGTAAAAAGAGAAATTTCTGACATTTCCTTCATACCAGGACACCCACTCTGCTATCTTCCGGTAAAATGATGCATCTACCGTATCGATTCCAGCTTTTTTGAAATAATTAAAGATATTCATCGTCCTCTACCTCCTTCCTGCTAATATCGCATACATCTATTTCTTCCGTTTCGTCTTTCGGCAACCAATATTTCAACCTCTTCCAAGCTCCCATAACACAATATCGGATTGCGTCCATGCAGTGATCATCTTCTTTTACAGGTACTTCCTTACATTTTT
>ERZ791868.752-NODE-752-length-22343-cov-6.424713_pt1 | contig 22343 bp, 23 predicted proteins | sample MGYA00510281_ERZ791868 | MGnify/ENA primary metagenome ERZ791868 (study PRJEB30046, sample SAMN00792046) | human gut metagenome | study: EMG produced TPA metagenomics assembly of the A metagenome-wide association study of gut microbiota in type 2... | reverse complement strand
TGCTGCACCGTGCGGACTATCAGCCCATGCTGTCACCAATGCAGGAAACACAGAAGATGGAGATGACAATGTAATGGATAAAGAACAGTTTTGGAATATTGTAAACGAGGTCCACTCGTCGACTGACCCGAGGAATCAGAAAGAAGTGCTCGCAGCGCTTCGGAACCGGCTCAGAAATCTGCCGTCAGAGGAGATTTTGGAATGGAAGCAGATTTTCAGCTTTTACCAGGATGCTGCAAGGAGAAACGACTTGTGGGCGGCGAGCGCCGCCATGGGCGCACATAGCTCCGATGACGGTTTTATGGACTTCCGTTCCTGGCTGATCTCGCAGGGGCACGATGTGTACATGTCCGCGCTCGAAGACCCTGAGTCGCTGGTATCGGTGGACACGGATGGGCAGGAACTCAATTTTGAGGACTATGCCTACGTTCCGTACAGAGCTTATGCTGAGCGGCGCGCTTACGAAGAGATGTCCGTGGGAGATATCCTTGCAAGCTATATCAAGTGGGCGGCGACCAATGAGCAGCAGAAGCAGAACGATCCTGCCGCAGGAGAGAAAGTCATGCCTCAAAAGTCAACGGACTTTTTTGTGCAGTCGGCGATGCTGGGGAAATACGATCTGTATGACGAAATGGAGCGGCGGGAGCTGCCGGACGACGTTCTGCGCAGCTTGAAAGAAGATATCCCACAGCGCGGTGATATCGCAGACGGCTGGCAATATGAGGACCTGCCGCGGATCATGCCGAAGCTCTCGCAAAGGTTTCAGGAGAAGCTGGAACGTATCGAGCAGCGGGCAAAGGAGAACACGGTACCAACACAGCGCAGAGAGCTAAAAGACAAAACGCTCCGACGCTTCCTCGGGACGCTTCCGTGTACATCACAGGCAGAAGTAAATCTCCTGAGCGACCGCATGGCCGAGATGACGGAGCAGGATGAGACGATCCTGTCAGCCATGATCGAGCAGCACGATCCCCGCACGGCGGAGCGAGTGCTGGAGCTCATGGATGATATGAAAAACTGTGAGGTGCTTGCAGGCGTCGGCAACTATAAAGCTCTGGGAGAATACTGCGTTGCGCAGGAGACCAACGTGCCGCGGGAGCTTTGCGAATACCTTGATCTGGAAGCGCTGGGGAAGCACTATCAGGAGGAATACCCCGGCGCTTTCATCGGGAACGACTACGTGCAGTTCCCGCAGATGTCACAGGGGATGGAGATGAAGATGTGATGGGGAAACGTGTACTTCCATTTATGGTAAACGTCTACGACGGAGAGGCGTTTTGAGGTGACGTAGGTAATCAGGTGAAGAGTTGTATAATTCGGCGATGTAGATAGCGAAGATAAAAATGTGACTATGAAATGTTGCGGATGTCTGGGCTTTGAGATAAGATAACCTCAGTAATATTTAGATATGTGATGAGCAAAACAGGCGAAAGGCCCTACCCGCAAACAGGCAAATGGGAATCAAAAGAGCTTAGGGCATCTCAAGGGCGCAAAAACCATAGCGCGGTAGACCCCGCGCCTGAAAAAGGTATGGAACAGGTAGATCAGGCGGAACGCCGAAGCTGTTTGGCAGAACGGTAGGAGTGAGAGCCGTGCAGAACGGCGGCCAGCGCAACCGCTAAAGCGGAGATGTGGGCCAGCGTATTGAGGTTTGCCGCGCTGGTTCCATTGCGCACCCACAGCCGTTCCTGACCTGTGGATTTGAAACGAGAATTGTAACGTTCACACTCTGTCCGCAGGGCGTAAGTCCGTTTAAAGTAGAGACAACTGCGGTCAATGGAAAGTCTGTAGTCATCGGGAACGGTTTTATATTTCGTGCAGCCCCGGTTTTTCTTGCCGTTGTTCCAGTTTTTGTGGTTGCAGGGGCAAACACCGGTCTTGGACTGGCGGAACGGACAGCAGTATTTCTGGCGGGTACGCCCATTGTCGGTGGTTTTGCCGTCCTTGCGCATGGCGAGGCCTGCCTCGCAGACCGGATTACCGGCAGGAAGTGCCTTTAAATCTTTCGTGCCGCGTGGATTGAGGGGGATAAAAGCTTCCCCATCATAGACTGATTTCACGGTGTTGTAGATGCTTTTCGCATCGTAACCCTTGTCGGCAAGGAAGGCGCATTCCTTCAAAGAGATCGTCTGATCCGCGGCCGCGAGGATCTCAGCGGCGACGGCGGAATCGGCGATATTGCCCGGCGTGGTCAGCTCGTAGAGCGGCAGGCCGGAGATGCAGTCCACCAGCACATGGCTCTTGTACCCCCAGTAGAACTCATACCGCCGCTCATTGTGCTGGTTGGAGGCCGAGTGGACGCCGAGGGCGCAGTCCGGATCGTTTTTCGGGTGGTTTTCCTTGGAGAACTTGTTCTTTGCAAAGGATTTCGGGTTGTTCTGCTTCGTGTTTGCCATGACGGGCGTGGAATCCAGGCCAATAAATGAGGCGTCCACGATCCCCATCTCATAGAGTTTCTTCACCTGTGCCGCCATGATTTCTTTCAATGCAGCGTTATCCATTTTTTTGAGGAAACGGTCATAGGTCCAGTAGGACGGCAGCGGCTCCATGATGTTGAACCCGCAGTAGTGGGCAATGAGCCGGTTGTTGTCCAGATAATCCGCCAAATCTGTGATTTGAGAGAACCCCTCGCATTTCATAACGATAAACGCACAGACCATGGCTTCCTTTGGAAAGCCCCGCCGCCCGGTTGCCGCTCTGGGCAGCGTGAAGTCCAGACAGCTGAAAAGCTTGTCGTAGAAGTTTGCGGCTCGTTGGGATGTGAACAGCGTGACATCCTGAATGATTTCCTGCCGGTAGATAGCGGCCAGCCCCTTTCCGGTTGGTGTGTTTCACAAATTCATTTTACCAGAATGGGGCGCCGCTTTCTATATCAATGGAGTGATTTCCGGTTTCAGCCATGGCCGGGAACAATTGCAATTACTACTCTTTTGGAGTTTTGCTCATGGCAGATATTTAGATAAATATGGAGGTGTCTTATGTCGAGATTTTTTGATTTTAGCGAAAGTGACAGAGAAAAGCTCGAGAGGAAAATCAAAGAGACATGGGTGGACTTTCGCACGGACTTGACCAATAAAAGATTTGGATATCAAGAAATTGACAGAGCCAAAGAATGCACATTCTTAAAGGTATATGACGAAATGTTTTACAAGAATCGGGGATTTGAGTTCAACACGATAACGGTTGATGAACTAAAGGATCTGACGATAGGAAGAGGTACGATCCTTGGCGTTGAGGAATGTCCGGATTACGAACGATTCATTCCAAAAGAAGAATTTATCAGAGAGGCAAATCGATTTAGTCCTCCAGGAGTAGAGTGGCTCTATTTAGCCATAGGTGAGGAAGAACAAATCAATAAATGTTCTCAAGCAGAATGTAGAGCAGAGAGAGGGAACAGATTTGGCTTCTGTCACTTTGAATTTGGCAGTGAATGTGGCGACTTAAAAATTGTTGATTTAACAATTGCAAATGACCTCTCTTATGATGAACTTAACAAGAAATTAGAGACGCATGCTCAGGAAATATGCGAGGATGAAATTAGAAGAGCCATGCATACAAGAACCATATCCAGAGATAAATCTTGGCAAGGCAATTTCAAAAAGACGCTTATAATGTGGATAGTTTATACGTATAGTAAATTGCTATCCGAACAGATTTTTGAGCCGCTTGATGAGACTGACGATAAAAATGTTATGTATGCACCTTTCCAGACAATGGCGCAGTACTATATTTCTTGTGGGTATTCAGGCATTATTTATGGGAGCACCGTTTGCAGTGGTGGGAGGAATCTTGTGCTGTTTGACAAAGGCATAGCACATCCTGTAGGAGCTGTAGAAGACTATATCATTACTTGAGTAGTATTCAAAAATATTTTGCCTTATCCCGCCTATCCGGCGGATGAGAAATAATCAACTTAGAGGCCGATTTTCCGAAAGGGGATCGGCCCCTTCTTTTTTTATGCCCTTTTTCGGGAAATCACCCCGGAAAGGAGAAAACATGCGCGATGAACAACTGTTGGCTTACCTCAAAGGCTCCTGCTCCGGCAGGAAAAACCGCGTTGGCGGAGCAACGCTGGAGCGAACGCTCCATGTCAGCGGGACCGACCTGCGAAAGCTGGTGAATCAGCTGCGGCGCAAGACCCATCCCATCGCCAGCGACCGCAGTGGCTACTTTTACGCCACAACTGCCGGTGAGGTCTACGACACCATCCGCCAGCTGAAACGGATGGCGGCAGGACTGGAAGCGGCCATCAACGGTCTGGAGCGGTCTATGGATCGGTTCCGTGAGGACGAGGAGGCCGGACATGGCTAAGCCGCCCTTTCCCTGGATCGGCAGCAAGGAGAAGATCGCGCCCTACATCCTGCAGCTTTTCCCGCCCAAGCTGACGCAGTATGTGGAACCGTTCGGCGGCAGCGGCGCAGTGCTGCTGGCTCTGCCGCCGGACCCAAACCGATTGGACATTTATAACGACTTGGATGCCGAGCTGGTGAACCTGTTCTCTTGCATCAAGGAATGCTCCAATGTTTTGCTGCGGGAACTGAAATTCCTGCCCATCCACGGCCGCAAGCTCTTCGAGTATTACCGGGACTTTGTCGCCCACAAGGAGGTCTACTTTCAAAATGTGCAGGCGGAGATCGAGTGTCTGGGAGATCGGTCCTGCTTTACGGAGGAGCAGGCCGGAGAACTGCTCCCCATTTTTCAGGAGCGGCTGGCGCTTTACGATGTAAAGCGGGCAGCGGCGTATTACCTTGCCATCCGCGGCAGCTTCAGCGGGACGATCAACTCTTTCGGTGTCAAAGGGTTGGATGTCGAACGCTTCCTAAAGCTGTTTCCACCGGTGTCCGCACGACTGAAGGACGTGCCGCTGGAGAACAAAAACGCCTTGCAGCTCATCCGGGAGCGGGACCGTCCGGACGGCCTTGTCTATGCCGACCCACCTTATGTCAAAACGGAGCGGCTCTACCGGATCGCCGGAAAGCTGGGGCGTTTCCGCAAATTCCATGTCCGGCTCTGGCAAATACTGTCCGGCTGTGACGGCTATGTGGTGCTGTCCTACAACGACTGTCCATTTATTCGTAAGCTCTATCAGGATTGGTACATTTTATCTTTTCAGCGCAGCAACCCGCTCTCCCAGAAAAAGGGCTCGTCCTTTGGCGAACTCATCATCACCAACTTCAATCCACGTCCCTACATGACCAGCCAGATGAACCTTTTCGACGAGCCGTTGGGCGAATGGGAGCTGAAGCTGGTCCATATTCCAAATCATCCGAAAAGGAGAAAAGCAACATGAAATTCAGTTTGAATCATAACACTGCCAATAAAACTCTTTCTATCCCCCGCGCCGCTTTGCAGCTCTCCGGCCTTGCAGGCGTCAGCGACCTGATCCTCCATACCGACAGCGGCTGTATTCTGCTGCTGCCGGGAGATCCTACCGTAGCGGAACTGCTGAAAACCATTTCTCTCATCTCCGCCGTTACACCGCAGCTGATCTCCCGTCTGGCGGAGAGAAGCCAGATGGCAATGGAAGCCGGAATGACGGAAACGGCGTGCGGCGCCTGTGAACACGAACCTCACTGCTCCGGCCTTGAAATTCCGCCCTGCCAGTTGGCGGAGGCAGGGATCTCGCCCAACGCCGCGCTGGAGTCCTTTGTAGAGAAGGGCAGAGTCATCGTGCAGGCAGCGGAGAAAACCGCCGCAGATGTGCTCATCGACGAGCTGGACGATGATGTTCGCACCATGCTGGAGGATTCCGGTGTGCAGATGGAAGGCGTGTGCCGTCTGCTGGAAAAGGAGGAGGTCTCGGGATGAATGATACCTACCTCTACCCGTATTCCGCTGCTGAAGCCCGCGAGCGGAATGAGCTTTCCCTTTGGCGGGAGAGCCACAAGGCAAACATTGCCTGCCGAAATGCTATCGAGGACGCCATTCGCCAGAACTTTGATGGCATGAACCTTCAGACAGATTGTTTAAAGGCCGTGCTGGACGAATACGGCTACAAGCGCAACGCATGGGTGCTCGCCAATACGCTGCACGAACTCAAGTGGGATGGGCGTTTCAGCTACGCCAACAAGCATTGGGCAGAGAAGATATATATTCCCACAGATCTCAACCACAACAGCGATTTTGTTGTCCGAAGCCATCCGGCCGTGCTGGATGGCTTCGTCAGTTTCTACCGCAAGGCGGTGCAGGCGTTAAATCTCTTTGGCGCGGAGCATTGTGTCGGTGACCGCGCCGAGCAGGACTATACCGGCAAGGTGCTGGTACTCAGCCCCGACACGCTGAAAGAATCCTGCTGGAGTCAGGAAAACCAGCTCTGGTATGCCCATGACGGTTTTGGCTGTTCGCCTCACGCCATTGGCCGCTCGGTGCGCTGCACCTGCCTTAGCGACGGGGAGATGACACGCTGGAACCGCAGCGAGTTTATCGGCATACTGGATGACAAGTTCCTTCCGGAATGGGCAAAGCCGAAGCTGGCAGAGCTTCAAGCGCAGGAGCAGACCGATGCCCCCACTATGGGCGGCATGAATATGAAGTGAGGAGGATGTCTGAATGTGCATGACCTATTACACCGTGGACGATCTCCGCCCCGGAAGACACGGATGGGATGTGAGGCAGTTTTCCGCATTGGCGGAGGCCATCGACCATTACCGGACGCTCCCCATGGATGGGACCCGTGTCCTTGGTATGACTGATGATGCCCACGCCTATGAACTCATCCGCTGTGTGCGCCTTTTCCCCGGCGATGCCCAGGGTGAGGACGTTCTGGCGGCAGATTACCGGCGCAGCGGCTTGCTGAAAAAGAATGCTGACCTGAAAGCTGCGCTGGATGTTTGCTTAGAAAACTTGCACCCCCGCTTTTTGTTGAAGCCGGAGCGTTTGGTGCCCGTTCCCCAAAGCGGAAAGCTGCGGGAAGAACTGCGGGAGGCGCTTCTCTGGCAGGGCTATGAAGAAAACTATGAGTCCGCCATCCGCTCCGTCTTTGTGGGCGGTGTTGGCTGGATCTCACCCCAGGACGTGAAAAAGCAGCGGCAGCTTCCCCTGGTGTTGCGCTACCGGGTAGACGGCATGACGAAGGATGGCGCCTACCTCTCTTTAGAGCTGGAGCCTTGGGAATATGACCTTCTGCTGGAGCAGACGAAAACCTATTACGACCATAAAGATAAAATGAGGAGGAACACAAAATGAAACGAATGCTATCCCTCTGCGCTGCGGCGCTGTGCCTGACCTTGGCACTGACACCTGCTGCGCTGGCGGCGGACTTTGAACCCGCGGTACCGGACGCCAAGGTCTGCTACCCCACTGCCATCGTCCGAAACGACGATGGCACAGAGCTGAAGAAAATCTATGATCTGAGTCCGGAAGATGATCCTGCGGGCATTGCGCGCTCGGACTTTGAAAAAGACGGCTATCATTATACGCTCGTCGATCTGTTGCGTCAGGAACTGCCGGAAAACGAGAGCCGCCAGCACACAGAGCATGTTTCTATCGAGAGCGCTAAAAAGGATATGGAATCCGTGCTGGCGCTGCTGCCGCAGGAGCGTGATTTCATCACGGACGACGGGCTCATGGGAACCCTGACACTCCGACTTGACACCGTGCAAGTCGAGCCATCCGGCTACGGCAGTTCTACAAAGCAGCTTTCCGTCAAGCGCAGCTATCCCAAACTTGCTGAGCAGGATACACAGTACATCCCCAAGAGCATTGAGGACGGCGGCAGGACCCTGACGCTCTCCGACATTCAGTGGCAGACCGACAATACCGCAAACATGGATGGATATGCTGTGGGTGACCGCTTTACAGCCGTTGCCGTCTATATCGGCAGCGCCACCAGCAGCTACGTGAAAGGCTATACGGTTACGGCGGATTATACCGGCACGGTGAGCCGCATCGCATTAAATCGCGTTCGCTATGTCGCCATCTTTGAGGGAACGCCCATCCAGCCCGCGATTTCTGTGGCAAAGAATACGACATTCCGCTGGAGCTATGTGCTTGTGCCGCTGGGCGTTGTCGCGGCGGCGGGTGCAGGCGTCGGCGGCGCGCTGCTGGTAAAGCACAGAAGAGAAAACGCAGATGAGGAGGAAACAGAAGAATGAAGAAGATCATCACCCTTTGCCTGAGCCTTTGCATGACAGCGGCTTTGGCGGCTCCGGCGTATGCGCTGGAATACAGTATCGACGCGCCGGACGATTACGACTTCGGCAGGAACACCTCCATTGAGGTCATCCACACGGCGGATGGCGGCGCCATGCGCAACGAGGATGTGAGCAAAAATGCCGCTCTCATTCCGCCCATTTTTGGCTCGGAGAGCATGAATGCGCTCCATACCGGCGAATACCTTACCCCCAATCTCGCGCCCGGTGGCATTCCCGCATCCGGATCGGTCATTGGCGGCGGTTCCTCCGGCGTTGTTACCCCCGGCAGCACGGTGAGCGGCGGGAGCTATCAGCCCTCTGTGCTGTTCACGGATGTAACGAGCGAGCTCTACTACAAAAACGGTTCTCTTGGCAGGCTGGATATCCCCGCGCTGGATCTAAGCGTGAGGATCTGTCAGGGTACAGACAGCGCGGCGCTTGTCAAAGGAGCCGGTCACTTTACCAACACCTCGATTTGGGATGGAAACGTAGCGATTGCCGGACATAACCGCGGCGTCAATAACCATTTCGGCAAGATCCACACACTCAATGTCGGCGATACGATCAAGCTGATGACGAAACTCGGCGAACGCAGCTATGAGGTCTATTCCGTTGCCAAGATCGGCGCGGATGACACCAGCGTTCTGAACGACAGCGCCGAAAATATCATTACCCTCGTCACCTGCGTGATGAACCAGCCGGACTATCGCTGGTGTGTGCAGGCGCGACAGAAATGATCAAAGCAGAAATGGTTCCCCGTTTTTTGACACGCACTATTTTCTGCGATACCATGCTTCCGCATACCAATTAAAAATGGAGGCAGAATTATGAACAGGATCAAAAATACCGGACTTGTCCTCTGCGGCCTCGTACTGGGGCTTTCGCTGAGTGCTCCTGCGGCGCAGGCGGTGGAATCGCTGAAAGCAACGCTTTCCACCAACCGCATCCTTGTAGACGGTCAGGAAGTCCGCCTGACGGCGTACAACATCAACGGCAATAACTACGTCATGCTGCGCGACGTCGGCAAGACGGTAGGATTCGAGGTTTACTGGGACGGCGATGCCAAATGTGTGCAGATCGAATCGGAAAAGCCGTACACCGGCGAAGCGCCGGTAACGTCTGCGGAGGCAAAGCCCGTGGAGCAGCCTGCGCAGACAGATGTTGCCGCTGCAAAGCAGGACATCATTGACCGCACCAATGCCCTGCGCAAAGAAAATGGCGTAGCCGCGCTGCGCGTCAATGATAAACTCATGCAGGCGGCGCAGGTCCGCGCCGACGAGATGGACGCCAGCGGCGTCTACTCTCACACCCGTCCGGATGGGCGCAAGAGCAACACCGTCACCGACAGCAGATACACTGGAGAAAATATTCACAGTATATCGGAGTTGTACCTCGAGCAACAGCACAAAACGCTCTCCGAGGCGGTGGTCGAGCTGTGGTCTAATTCCAAGGCTCACGCGGACAACATGACAAGCTCCCGCTACGGCGAGATCGGCGTCGGACTGGCGCGCGGTATTGACAAGGATGGCTTTGACTGCTGGTACTGCGTGCAGGTCTTTCTGCTGGACGGCTGTGAAGTCACCTGGGTGGATACGACTGCAATGAAATGATATATCAGAGCTGTCAGAACAAAAACGTGGACATTCCGGCGTTTGTTGGGTATAATGAAATCAAAGGAGGAGTGCTTATGATTTATTCAATCTACGAAATTCAGCAGCGAATCGCGCCGGTGGCAAAGCAGTACGGTGTGAAAGCGGTATTCCTCTTTGGCTCTTACGCAAGAGGTGAAGCCCGTGAGGACAGCGATATCGACCTACTGGTCGATACCAGCGGAACGAACCTGCGCAGTCTTCTCTCTTTGGGAGCACTGTATTGCGACCTTGAAGCGGCGCTGCAAAAGCCGATCGATTTGATTACTGTCAGCGCGCTGGAACAACGTGCGCAAATGCCCAGCGAGGAAATGTTCCGTGAAACCGTGATGAAGGAGAAACTGAATGTATATGACGCAGCCTGACCGCCAGCGCATCCAGCATATCCGCGATTACTGCGAAGAGATCCGCAAGACCATCGAACGCTATGGAGAAGGCTTTGCGGTCTTTGATCAGGATGCAGATTATCAGCGTTCCATTGCATTTTCCATTTTGCAGATCGGTGAGCTGAGCGGCGGATTATCCGAAGAATACCGCAAAGCGACCAGCAGCCGCGTGCAGTGGGGACCGATGAAGGGAATGCGAAATCTTGTCGCGCACAGCTACGGCAGTATGAACCGCGAGATCATTTGGGAGACCGCGGTCAATGACATTCCCACCCTGAAGCAGTTCTGCGAGGAGCAGCTTGCAGAAAACTGAAAATTAAACGATATACAAACAAAGCAGACCGAGTTTACTCGGCCTGCTTTTCTTTTACAAAAAAGGAGGAATAACCTTGAAAACGATTCGAACAAAATTCTTGTCATTATTGCTTGCACTGGTGACGATCTTGAGCCTGCTGCCGACTGCGGCTTTCGCCGCGTCGAACACGGGTTCCGGCCTCAAAATTACCACCAACCAGGCATATTGGAGCACGCGCCTGCTCGCCAACGGTACCCCGTATAGCTACCGCCCGCCGCTTGTGGACGGTAAGCTCGTGTACTGCATGGATAGCGGCCTCGGCTATCATTACGCAACGCCTTCGTACCTGAATTCCTTTACATGGACGTCCGGCACCGGTGCAGATGCAGATGCCGTATTGCAGTCGGCTGTCACGAACAGCGGCCTCAGTGAAATGGACGCCGCAACCGTCGAGAACGTCAAATGGATGATGACCTACCTCAACGACTGCAAGGCATCCAATGTTGGCCAGCTTTTTATGGCCGTGCAGACGTATGTGTGGGATCACCAAAGCTATAAAGGCGAGCCCGGTGGAGACGGCGACGCGGGCGGCTACGCCAACGCCGACACCTATGATCTGTATCTGAGCCTCATCGACTGGCTTCTGGAGCAGAAAGCACAGGAGGACGCCGAGTTCCAGCGCCAGATTGAAGAGTACACTGCACAGGGTAAGTCTGCATCCATTGTGGAGGACCAGAGTGCAAAATGGGCGGTATACGCAATTTCCAGTAACCGCAAAAATCAGTCATTCTTCAATTATTATGGTCCCCGCAAACTGGTCACTCAGGATAAGCCCGGAGGCGGCGGAGAAGAACCTGCACCGCCTGCAGGCGTTGGCAAGATCGTGCTGAAAAAAACTGCTGGTGGAACCACAACCGGTCTTGCCGGTGCACGTTTCAGCATCTATTTCAACGGGCAGATCGTCGGCAGCGACATTACCAATGCGCAGGGTGATATCTATGTTGAGAACGCCGCCACCGGCCTTTGGAGCTTCGTGGAAACCGCTGCACCAGACGGCTTCTGTGTTGATCCCACGCCCAAAAGTGTTTATGTAGATGTTTCCGAAGGTGACCGCGAATACAGCGTCACGGCGACTAATTATAAGTTACCCGACATGAAGATTTACAAAACCGACGCTCAGACTGGCGCGCCGATCCCTGGCACGGTGTTTTCCATTAAGTCCGTTACCGGCAGCTATTCCACCTCCGTCACGACTGGCACGGACGGTTCCGCAACGCTCTCGGCCATTCCTGCCGGTGTCTATGTTGTGCGTGAGGAATCCGTTCCCGAGCCGTACATCGTAACCAATACCGAGCAGACCGTGGCGCTGCGCCCCGGCAAAACCTCCGAGGTCACTTTCGTTGACTATGAAAAGCCCGGTCTTGAAATTGTCAAGAAGAACATCGCCAACGGAGAGCCTATCGAGGGCGTGACCTACCGCATCGAGCAGATCGATGGCAGTTTCTCCACCAGCGCTACCACGGATAACCATGGGCGCATTTTCCTTGAGAGCATCCCTGTGGGCAGCTACAAGGTCACGGAGATCAATGTTCCCAGTCATGTCATTCTCTGCCCCATCCCGCAGGAAGTGGCGTTGAAGGCTGGCAAAACCTCTACCGTCACCTTCTTTAATGCACTCAAGCCCAGTCTGGAGATCCGCAAGGTAGACAGCGTCACCGGCGATCCCGTCAAGGGTGCCAAGTTCCATATCTGGTATGGCAGCAACCACACCGACACCGGCGAGCTCAACGACCTCGGCACCTACTTTTCTGACGCAAGCGGAAAAATCATTCTTCCTGAGATCAAGGATGGCTGGTACAAAGTAACTGAATTGGAACCGGCGTCCGGGTACGCCATCAAGGAGCCTGCCACGCAGGAATGCTTCATTTCCGGTGGCGAGAGCAAAGTCCTGACCTTCGAGAACACGCCTCTTTCCGCCATCATCATCCGCAAGGTGGACAGCGAGAGCGGCCAGCCGCTGGAGGGTGCGTGGTTCCGCATCCGCTACCTTGGCGGCACCTCCGGCACCGGCGGTACTGTGGTCGGAGAGATCAAAACCTCGCAAAACGGGACCGCCATTTTAACAGGCCTCGCCGCAGGCACTTATGTCTGCGAAGAGATCTCCGCGCCGGACGGGTACGTCATCACTGACGCTGCGGAAACGGTCTATCTCTCCGGCAAGGATCAGGACGTGGTGACACTCCGCTTCGGCAATGCCCCGCTGGGATCGCTCTTGATTACTAAACTGAGCGATGACAACAAGCACGAACCGCTCTCCGGCGTAGAGTTCCTGTTGACCGACAGCAGCGGCCATTATCTCGGCAACGACAACGGCCGCTTCACCACCAATGCCGCAGGCGAAATTCTGGTGGATGGTCTGGAACCCGGCATGACGATCATCGCCCGTGAAGTCAGAGCAAAAACGGGCTACCTGCTGGATGACAGCCCCCAGCACGCGCTCATCAAGAGCGGCGAAACGGCGCATTTGCAGTTTCTGAACCAGCCTGCCGGAAATCTCATCATCCGCAAGGTCAGCTCCGGCCCCAACGGGGAGCCGCTGGAGGGTGTCGAGTTTAAGATCACCTATGCGGATGGCAGCTTTGTCCCGGACGCCAACGGCGAACTGTCCAGCAACGGCATTTATTACACCAATAAATCTGGTGAGATCCGCATTTCCGGCGTCGTCGGCACCGTGGTAGCAACGGAAACCAAGACGATTCCGGGCTTCACCATTGATGAAGCTACCCGCACACAGACGGTGGTAGTCAATCCCAACGACACGCAGACGCTGACCTTTTACAACAAACCCACTACAACATTGATTCTCCAGAAATACATTTCCGGCACGAAAAATGAACCGCTTGCCGGGGTACAGTTCCTTGTGACCGACTCCTCCGGCGCGGTAGTTGGCCCCAACAACGGCTACTATACCACCGACTCCGCAGGCCAGATCGTCATTGAGGGTCTGACCGACGGTATGACGATCACGGCAAAGGAAGTTGAGACGGTGGACGGTTTCGTGCTGGATGGCACGCCGCAAAGCATCAAGATCGACCAGAGCCAGTCCCCCCAGCGCATGACCTTCTGGAATGAGCGACAGGGCGCGCTCATCATCAACAAGCTGTCCTCTCTGGACCGCAAGACGCCGCTGGAGGGCGTTACCTTCAAAATCACTACGGCTACCGGCGAGTTTGTCCCCGACGAAAACGGAAAAATCAGCTCCAACGGTCTGTACTATACCGACGAAAACGGGCAGATCATTCTCAAGGGCGTCACCGGCACACTGGTGGTAACAGAGGAAAAATCCATCTCCGGTTACACCATCGACGAGAATACGCGCACGCAGACCGTGGTGGTCAACCCCAATGACACGCAGTCCCTCTATTTTTATAATGCTCCCATCGGTGGGCTGGAGCTGGTGAAAGTGAATGCGGCGGACAAAACCCAGCGTATCCCCAACACCACCTTCGAGATCCGCCGTGTCAGCGATGGCGGTCTGGTGGATACCGTCACCACCGGAACGGACGGCCGCGTGTATGTGCCGCTGGAAAGCGGCAGCTACTATGCCGTGGAAACCGAGGCGGGCAAGGGCTTCCAGCTGGACAATACCCCCATCTATTTCGCCGTGGAGGATGGTAGAACCACGACCAAAACGGTGACCAACAAGGCCATCTCCGGTATCCTGATCCACAAGGTCGATTCGGCCACCGGCGAGGGCATCTACGGCGTTTCCTTCATTCTGTACGATGCCGGCAACAATCCCATCGCGCAGGAAACCAGCGATGACCGAGGGTATGTCCGTTTTGAAAATCTGACCACTGGCCGTTTTTATCTGCGTGAATTGGAAAATGAGGGATATATTCCCGACACGCAAAAAAAGACCGTGTATGTAAAGTCCGGCGAAACCACAGAAATCGAGTGGAAGAATACGCCCATCACCGGCCAAATCCAGATCGTCAAGACCTCGGAAGATTACAACTCGATGAATGGCTGGCCCGCCGGAACGCCCATCCCCAACACCGTCTTTGAAGTTTACAATGCCCGCACCAACCGTCTGGTGGATACCATCAAGACGGATAAAAACGGCTTGGCGGTCAGTAAGCCTCTGCCTCTGGCGCGGTACAAAATTGTAGAATCCAAGGCGGCGGAGTTTTACGGGCTGGATAAGACACCCATTGAAGTGGAGATCGAACACGCCGGTCAAATCGTCAAGGCAGCCATGACCAACAAGAGCCTGTCTACCAACGTTTCCATCAAGAAAACCGGCTATGTGGAGGTCATGCCGGGGCAGCTCGTCCGCTACAATTTTGCCGACATTGCCAACAATTCCACCACGGCGCTGGAATCTTTTTATTGGCGTGACACCCTGCCCGTCAAGGCGGTGCGCCTTGAAAAGATTTACACCGGCACGTGGAATACCCCCGGCAACTATAAGATCGTCTACCGCACCAATCTCAGCGGCGATACCTGGCGCACGCTGGCGGATAACCTGAGCACATCCAAGAACTATGTCTTGGATGCTTCGCCCGCAGCGCTGGGGCTTGCCTCCAATGAGTATGTGACGGAGTTCATGGCGGCGTTCGGCATTGTACCTTCAAACTTCCGGCAGGTAGAGGCGCCCCGCGTAGATTGCAAGGTTCTTGCCAAGCTCGCCGGCGGCACGCAGTTCGTCAACACGTCGGATGCAGGCGGCGTCCACAATGGGCAGTGGATCATGGCGACCTCCCGCTGGGTCACCCGTGTCTATGCCCCCAGCAAGCCCCTGCCTCGCACCGGCTATTAAGGACTAACAACGGATGCCGCTCCGCAAGGGGCGGCATCCACATTTTAAGGAGGTTGAGATTTCTTGAAATACAGAAAAATGATTATTCTGACATTGACGCTTCTGCTTCTGACCTCTCTCTGCTGCACCTCGGCGCTCGCTGCGGGCGGGGATGTCGCGGGAGCGGTGGAGCAGACGTGGACGGAGGCGGCCAAGCAGATCAAGAGCGTGGTGGAGAAGGTGGTGTTCCCTGCGCTGGATATGATCCTCGCCATCGCATTCTTTGTGAAACTTGGTGGCGCGTACTTTGATTATCGCCAGAGAGGTCAGTTTGAGTGGACCGGCCCCGCCATCCTCTTTGCCTGCCTGATTTTCAGCTTGATTGCGCCGAAATACATCTGGAACATCATCGGGATCTGAGCCAAGAAGAGAGAACAATTAAAAGCCGGATCAGGACCCTCCTGCTGGATATAACCGATGAGGCAATGGTTGCATGGATAGTGTATGTGGATGAAGTAGGCAGACATGGTTGCTTCACAAAGATACCCTTGCGTTAAAAGCACAATTCTGCTATAAATACCATTTGAGAGATAGGTACCAGAGAATCTTAATGAGAATGGAGGAATTGTTCTGTGTCTACCAAGAATACTATGAAGCATAATGCCGTCATTACAACGATGCTTTTGCTTGTATTATTTACGTTTTCCGCTTGTGCATCTGTAACTCCTGATGACCAAACATCAAAGGATTCCAATATTACGGAGAATGGTGCATCAACGGGCTGTTCAGACTATGATAATACAAGCACGCCTGAGTTTTTCAATGACCTCGGGAAAACGCTTGATGAATTGAAAAACGAGCATCCGGAAGGCAACGTGATTGTAAGGCCGGATGGATTTCCAGACAGTGCTGCTATATGCTTTGGAGCCTCAGAGTCGGAATATCTTTACTGCTTTTTCGGCGCACAGAGTGGCGATGCTGAAAAGGCTATGAACGAATATGAAGACCAGCTGGAATGTTCCGGTTTTGTCACCACCGCATGCATACTCTTTCCGGACATGGAAGATGAAATGTCCTTTGAAGATTTCTTCTCCTTGATTGGTGTTGACGATTATGAGTATTTAGGAGAAGATACGACTGCAGCAGGTTGGTTAAGATTCATGTATAACGGTATGGAGGTCATAGTGAATACAAACGAGGCTGCTTCTGGTGGTGGATGGAATTTCACAGGAGCGGAAATTGTGAAGCATAATGCTCCCGTGTCAATCGTGGACACGGAAATATTAAATACCAATCAGGACTTAGCGGATGCGGTCATGTTCGATTGATCTACATTATAATGGTCTAAAACAAAATATTCTATAAGGAAAGCCGTCGCCCAGCCTGGGCGGCGGCTTTCTGCATTTCCGGAGGTGAGTGAAGATATTTATTGGGGACTTTGTTGCCGCGACAGTACTGGATTAGGAAGTAGGCAGATGGTGTCACCCCGTATTTAGCAAGGAGCCTCATAAAAAGCTTGTATAAAAAGTGTTATCTTGATATAATACTATCAAGAAATTGATAAGGAGGGCTTTCTATGCAAATCAGACCATCCTCTGCTCTGCGGAATGAGTACACGCAGATCTCTGAGCTGGCAAAGGCATCCGGTGAACCGATCTTCATCACGAACAAGGGTGAAGATGACGGTGTTTATATGAGCATGGCAGCATATGAGGAGCGGGAAAAAATGTTCCGACACCGCGACAAAATTTATGCTGCGGAACTCAGCAGATTGAGCGGAGAGCCTGTCTGCACGCCGGAGGAGCTTGACGAAGGAATGGAGGAGCTGTTCCGTGCCTACGAAAAGTAAACTGGTCTATCTTCCTCCTGCTCAACACGACTTCGAGGAGATCGTAAAGTATCACATTACGGAGGCAGGAACTCCCTACGCGCGGAAAATCTACAGTACGATGAAAACGACCATAAACCGTCTGCGGGATTTCCCGCTGATGGGGCAAACGCATCCGGACCCGATCCTTGCGGCAAGCGGTTACCGTAAACTTGTGCTGACGAAGACTTATGTTGCCATCTACAAATTGATTGGGGACACCGTCTACGTTTATGCGATCGTCAATGGTACAACAGATTATCCGCGGCTGCTCAAGTAAGCGCTGCAGTCAGATGCAAAACAAAATACTCTATACGAAAGGCTGTCGCCCATCCGGGCGGCGGCTTTCTGCATTTTCGGAGGTGAGCGAAGATATTTATTTGGAACTTTGTTGCCGCGACGGTCCTGGATCAGCTGGTGGATTGGATCTACGGGCAGATCGTGGGCTTTCTCGGCAATTTCTTTGCCCTCATGGGCAATATGGGCGTGGAACTTTTTGAACTGGAATGGGTCAGCGCCATCATTCTCTTTTTCTCCCGCCTTGCCTGGGCGCTGTTCGCTGTCAGCGTGGTGGTCTGTGCCTTTGAGTGCGGCATCGAATACTCCACTGGCAGAGGAAATCTCCAGCAGTGCGGGATGAATATCATCAAGGGCTTTCTGGCGGTGAGTCTCTTCACCGTTGTCCCCGTCCGCCTCTATGCCTTATCGGTGTCGCTGCAGGGGACCTTTTCTGCGGGACTCACCGGCTATGGACGGAGCATTGGTGAGGTGGGACAGGACATCATTACGGAGCTCAAGGAGATCCAGACCCTGTCGGATGTGGTGAACAGCTCCCACTTCGGCCTTGGCATCATCACCAGCCCCATCATGCTTCTCTTTTGCGTGATCCTTATGGGCTATGCGGTGCTGAAGGTGTTTTTTGCCAACCTGAAACGCGGGGGCATCCTGCTCATCCAGATCGCGGTGGGCAGCCTCTATATGTTCAGCGTTCCGCGTGGCTATCTGGATGGATTCATGGGCTGGATGCGGCAGGTCATCGGCTTGTGCCTGACCGCCTTTCTCCAGTCCACAATCTTGGTCGCGGGACTTATGGTGTTCAAGGATCACGCGCTGATGGGCGTTGGGCTCATGCTCTCCGCAGGCGAAGTTCCCCGCATCGCCGGCAGCTTCGGCTTGGACACCACAACAAAGGCCAATATTACGAGCGCCGTTTATACGGCACAGTCCGCGGTGAATGTGACGAGAACCATCGCCGCGGCAATCAAATAAAAGGGTGTGTATGAAATGACACAGTCAACAAGAAAACTTACGATGGGGAGCCTGTTCGATGGCATCTCCGGCTTTCCTCTGGCTTCGGTGCGGTGCGGCATCGAGCCGATCTGGGCCAGCGAGATCGAACCGTTCCCTATACTGGTATCAAAAATACGTTTCCCACGCATGGAGCAAATGGGAGACATCACAAAACTGAACGGTGCATATCTGCCGCCTGTGGACATCATCTGCGGGGGCAGCCCGTGCCAGGACTCAGCGTGGCCGGAATGCGCGCCGGATTGAACGGTGCGCGTTCCGGCCTCTTTATGGAACAAATACGAATCATTCAGGAGATGCGAGATGCAGACAGAAAATCTGGAAGGACAGGAATCCATATTCGGCCGAGATTCGGGATCTGGGAAAATGTCGTCGGCGCTCTCTCAAGTGGGCGGGACGCTGAAACGGGTCAGAAGAAGCCTGGGGCGGATTTTCAAAAGGTCCTCGAAGCGTTCCTCCAAGTTGAAGAACCATACCTTCATGCTGTTAGACCTGAGGCCGGGCGCTGGGAATATGCTGGGGGCATATTGGGAGTACGATCCTCCGTGGCTTGGATCGTTTGGGATGCTCAACACTTCGGAGTGTCCCAAAGACGCCGTCGAGTGTTCCTTGTGGCAGATTTTGCAGGCTACAGCGCCATCCCGATACTCGCTATCCCAGACAGCGTGCCTGGGTATTCTGCGCCGCGCAGCCTGCCGCGGCAAATCGCTGCCACCCTTATTGGAAGTAGCTTTGCGTATGCAGGCAGGGCTTGACCCGCCCGCGCCCATATCCGGCGAAGCGAAAGCCTACCATATCAATCAGCGCAATGAAGGCATTGACCTGGACGGTGTGTCCGGCGCCCTGATGGCGACGCAGAACCTTCAAATGCAGACCTTTATCACAAATCCCGGCAGCAGTCAGAGTGGTCCGCAAAAGCAGATCGCATTCGCCGCCAACCAGCGGGACGAGGTGCGTGACCTGCATGATGTAGCAGGCGCGCTGCAGGCTCAGCCGGGGATGAAACAGCAAACCTTTGTCGCTGGACTTGTAACGAAAGGAAACGGAGATTGTTTTCTTACACCGGAAAAACATGCTGCACTCTTAACCGGAGGAGGACAGGCGGGACAGGGATATCCATGTATTTTCGTCGCTGGCTTCTCGGCCGGAACAGGCGCGAGCGCCGGGACCATTGGATATCAGGAGGACGTAGCGCCCACGCTGAAAGGCAGCCCCAGCGGGAACTGTATGCCCAGCATCCTCTGCATCAATGATCAGGGTGGGCAGATCATGGAGTGCAGTGAGAATGTCACCGGCACCCTTCGGGCACAGGAGCATGGACATCAGCCTTTAGTGCTGCGTCCGGGAAAGCCTTTACTGTATGAAAACTATGGAATAGACAGCCGCTATACAGGCCCCCATAAGGTAGCACCAACGCTTTCAGCCAGAATGGGTACGGGCGGTTTGAACACCTCGCTTGTTCAACAGGTGCAGGAGGAAGTCATCTGCATTGCGGGCAACGCCATTGACCGCCAGCCACAAAACGGCGGCAACGGCTTCGGCTGGCAGCGGGGCATTTCCTATACCCTGACTGCCACGGATCGCCACAGCGTCTATGCCCGCCAGCGAGTGGATCAGTTCAGGGACGACGAGATTGCCTCCACAGAGAGCGCACGGCAGCATAAGGACGCTACAGACCTCATCTGCCAGCCACCCTCTACTTGGGATGCGGACTGCCGGAATCTCATTCGCCGCCTCACGCCTTTGGAGTGCGAACGGCTCCAGGGCTATCCGGATGGCTGGACCGATGTTCCCGGCGCTTCGGACTCTGCACGCTACAAAGCCCTCGGCAACAGCGTTGCCATCCCCTGCGTGGAATACCTCATGCAGCGGGTGGCTATGGTCATTACGCTTGATTTGGAATGGGATTTTTAGTTGGTCCTGGTAATAGCTTTCACACTTGCTTTCGGGTATCTTGACGTTACCATCAAAGTGACTGGAGGAACTGCTATGGCAGAAAAAACGCGCAACCTCTGCGCGCAGATCCCCGCGGAGCTGCATGACAAGGTGCGGCAGCGGCAGGTGGAATCCGGCGAGACACTGAGCCGGTACATAACTGCGCTCATTACCAAATTTTATGAAATGGAGGACAATGCGAAGATGGACAAGGACAATGTGAGGACGGTGGCGTTTCAGGTGCCCACCGAGCTGTTTGAGCAGCTCAAGGCATACCTCAAGCGGAACGGCATCAAGCAGAACGCCTTCTTCCTGGACTGCATCCGGCAGGCGCTGGCGGAGGACGCCGGCGTTGGTGAAGAATAAGAAATATATCGCGCGAACCGCTGCTGAGATTCTCGGCAGCGGTTTTGCTTTGGAGGAACAAAATGTTTATTTACCCCGAAAACCTGAAAGCCAAGCCCATGCTGTGGCTCTGGCTGCTGCGGGACATCGCCGTGATCGGCATCGGCGCTTTGCTCTCTGTGCTGGCGCTGACGCAGGGGCTTGGCATGGGACTGCTGGTGGTCACGGTGCTCTACGCCTTCCTCACCATTCAGGTGGATGGCAGCAGTATCTTAGATTTCCTGCGCCGTGCCGCCCGCTTTCTCTTTCTGCGGCAGCAATACTATGAATGGAGGCTGGACCCATGAATCGGAAACAGAAAAAGGAGCTGCGCCAGCGGCAATCGACACGGCAGCTCATGGGCATCGTCCGTGTGACGCCCCACGGCATCGTGACAGATTCCGGAGAGCGGGTTTTCTTCCTGATCCAGCCGGACAACCTCTCTGTCCTGTCCCCGGAGGTCATACGGGGCCGCGTCCGCTCCCTCACCATGCTTCTCAGCACACAGCCCTCGCTGGAGATTTTGGCGCTGGACTCCCGCGAATCCTTCCAGCGGAACAAGGAGTATTACCTGCGGCGACTGGAGGAGGAAACGGAGCCTGCCGTGCGGGAGCTGCTGGAACGGGACATGGCCCATTTGGACGCCATTCAATTCTCATCCGCCTCCTCCCGCAAATTTGTGCTGGTGCTCCCACTGGATGAAAAAGCCGGTGCGGATGAAAGCGCGCTGCGGCAGTTGGAGAAAACCATCTGCGACCACGGGCTCCGCGTGCGTCTGGCGGAGGAGCAGGATGTGAAGCGCCTGCTGGCGATCTACTACCGGCAGGATCTCACCACGGAGGTCTTCCGTGATTTCGATGGAGAGGAGTATGTACATGGCTAAAAAGAAACAGAAGAAGAAAAAGAAGATGCCGGAGCAGGCCCCGCGTCCGAAGGACTTTCTGGATATGATCGCGCCGGCGGCGGTGAAGTTCAACACCGACCACTTCATCCTTGGCAGCCGGTATCACACGGCAATGGCGCTGAAAAGCTACCCGCCCATGACGGATGAGCTGGCGCTGCTGCGGGGCCTTGGCGATATGGGCGGCGTCAACCTGCGCCTGACGGCACGGCAGGTCACCCCTGCCGAGGAGGACGCCATTCTCCACGCCGCCACCAACAAAAGCCGCATGGAGCGGAGCAACACCAATGACTACAAGCAGAGCGTCACGGCGGAGGCCAACCTGCGGGATATGGCGGAGCTGCTGGCAAAGCAGCGGCAGGAAAAGGAGCCGCTCATCCACTGCGGCGTGTATCTGGACATTGCCGCGGCAGACACGGAAAAGCTGCGCACGGCGCGGGACACCGTATCCGCCCAACTGGTGCGCTCCCGCATGGGCGCCGATCCGCTGCTCCTGCGCCAGCGGGAGGGCTTTCTCTCTGCCAACCTCGCAGGCGGCAGCCAGCTTGCCAATTTTGCGGAGCGGGTATTACCCGCACGCAGTGTTGCCAATTTATATCCCATGAACTATTCCGGCAAAACCGATCCCAGGGGCTTCTTCATTGGCCGGGACCGCTTCGGCTCCAACATCATCGTGGACTTCGAC